>Ga0272448_1000224_pt1 | contig 87568 bp, 38 predicted proteins | sample YNPCB0191_FD_202220 | JGI IMG/M metagenome (GOLD analysis project Ga0272448, IMG submission 202220) | Hot spring sediment microbial communities from Yellowstone National Park, WY, United States - YNP-CB-019-1 | ecosystem: Environmental > Aquatic > Thermal springs > Hot (42-90C) > Sediment... | reverse complement strand
GGTGTCTCCTGGGGGTGGGATTGTTGTTCAACCAAGCCATACCCCAGGACACCACCGACCAAACCTAAATCAACTTAACTAAAACGATTTTTTTCCTCACCACCCAAATGGCTAAACTTCAGGGGTTTGCTCCTTTCATCACGCACCGTCCGTGACGGCGCTTATTGCAACGTATCGGTTGCCCACTTGCTCGCGTCCGGGGTGGTCGTACTGTTATAGGTCGTCGTGCACCGGTACTCGGTCACCGCACCGGTATTGCCGCCGGGCGTCGGACACATCAGCACATGGCACCCGGCATACCACTTCCAGCCGTTGCAGTTTGTGCTGCCGAACAGGCTATTGTCGTCCTGCGAATAGGTGACGATATGGCAGTCAGCGGGGTTGCCCGAGGGCACTTCCAGGAACCCGAAGGTGATCGGCCAATACCGGCTGCAATCGTAGATTTTGCCATACCAGTGGGTGCTGTTCACCAGGGCAACACTGCGGATGCTCGCTCCATTATGGTAGATTTGTGCAACGCGGAGGCGGGCATTCGGCACGCTGGCGACGAACGGAGGATCCGCCAGTTGGAAATACGTGAAGTTCGTGGGGAGCACGCCACCGTTCGTGATGCCGAGGATCTCAATGGCATTGCCGCCGGGGCCGGCGTTCAACGATGGCTCCAGGTAATAGAAGGCCTGCATGTCGGATAATCCCGACTCATTGTCATTCGAGATATTCTTGATGAGCAAGGGCCCGTTGACCGGCATCGAGGCGGGGCCGGCGTAAATTTTCCCGAGATAGCGGCAAAAGCTTCCGGTGTTCTCCATCATCGTGTCGACGGTTCCCCAACTGCCCACGAGTTTCACGCCGCCGGAGACGCCGGGGCCGCCTTCGACCACGCGCATCAAGAGCTTCGCGGATTTGGCGAATACCTGCGCTTCGATGCCGCCAATGGTGCAGGCGTTGATTTCGATATACGGCGAGACCTGGCAATCCATCGTCGCGACGCCATACAGGAGGGTGCTTCGCTCAACGAGGTTCTGCAGCACCACATGGCCGGCTTCGCCCACGGCGACCGGCGTCCCCCCGTAATACCCGCCACTATCAAAGGCCATATCCTTGAGCGTAATCGTGCCGCTCATCGCGCTGGTCGCGCGATTCGGCAACCAGAATCCGGTGTCAAAATAGGTGCTATCGCACGTCGCGCCCCCGGTGATCGTTTTGACCACCGTTTTCGTCTCCTGCGCGCTCGGTTGCTCGGTGAGCGGCAGATACGCAATGGTTGAGCCATCGCCATTACAATTGAAGTAGCGGTCGTTATCGGATGGCGTTGTCGTGCCATCAGCAAGGGTCTGCGGGCTGTTGGAAGCATGATATTTCAGCGCATTGCGCGTCGCCACCCCGCAGAAGGTCCACTTCTGCGCCGGCGCCCCGGCAAAGCAGGACTCGGTGGTCTTCCCCAGCCGGAACGCCCCATACGCCATCTCCATGAAGCGCTGGGCATTGGCGCCGAGATTCACCTGATTGGACGGGCAGAGGCTGAGCGCGGCGTTGTCTTTGCTGTACCAGGCCCGGCAGTTGCCGGTGCCGCCGAAATCGCATTGCACCGAGAAGCGGTGCACGCCCGGGGCCAGCGCACTGGTGGTGATGAGCAGATAGTTCGTCGCCAGCGTCTTCGCCGCGTCATTCGTTTGCGTTTTGAAGCAGAACCAGGTGCCCTGCACCCCGTTGTGGGTGGTATTCGCCTCAATCGTCCAGATCGTGCGCGGGTCGGTGATGTCCGCGTTCGGCCCGCCGGAGCCGACGCCGCAAATGGTCCCGCTCATATTGGCGGTGCTCTCATCATTGCGCACGATCAGATCGAGCGTCCACGCCGTCTCCGCTGAGTAATAGGACGGGGTGCAATTGGTCGAGTTCGATCCGAGCGTTTCCGTGGTGCTGGAGCCATAGGCGAAGGCGGAGAAGGGGAAGTACCCGGAGGCGCGCACCGTACTGCCGTCGTAGGTGCAGAGGCCGTAGTGGGTGGCGGTCACCGAGGTGTCAAAGACGCCGGTCAACTGCGGGTAGAGCGCCGAGGTCATCCCATAATCCTTCTGCATGCCCAGCACCAGGGGGATAGAGACCCCCCAGGAAGCGCGAAGGCACGTCGCCATCCCCGTCCCCTTGATGGTGATGTCATTGCTGTTGTTGGCCACGAACAACGGGCGGATGAGGTCATAGGGCGCCACATCCGCCGGGATGTTCACCGTGCCGCCGCCATTCGCGCAGACATCATCAATCGCTTGCTGCAGCCGGGTGGTATTCTGGTTGGCCGTGATGCAGACGGATTTGCCGGTAAGCGTGCCGGACTTATTGGCATGACGGCAATCGGAGAGGTAGGTGATCTGATTCGGGGCAGGGATGGCCGTGATATCGAAGGAGCGGTCAGCCCGACTATAGTTGCAGGAAAAGCTCCAGCAATCCGGGTCCGAATGGGTGAAATTCGTCATGGTGATATTATCACCGACGTGGAAAGTGTGGTTCCGAGCGAGCGTCAGGGTGACGTACCCGTTGGCGTCGCTACTGTAGCTGTTAATGGTGTATTGCTGTGGGCTCACATAGTAGGGACTCGCACTCACATCCACTGTGACGGCCGCCAGACCGGCGAGGGGCAGGAAGAAGAGCAGGCTTACCATAAGGGGGAGCAGCCGATCAAAGGGTAATCTACGCATAACAGTCTCCTTTCTCTTCAAAAACGCTGTTATGTCACCTTGGTCGCACAGGCGTTCCGCGATGTGCGCACCGCCGAGGAGCACTCGGATTCAACTCACCGGACACCCGGCCACCTGCCGGAGTATGTGGAGATGCCATGCCCATGCGCATGAGGAAGCGCATGGATACCCTGGCACCAGTCAGTTTTCACGGTTATAATCCGCAGGATGACGCGTCTCTCGGAAGAATCCCTCGTGAACCTGGAAGATGCGGAATACGACGAATATGGGCTCATGCGTCTGATGGGTGTGAGAGGCGCTGCCAGCGCACGTCCAAGGGCTTAATTTCAGTATAGCACGCTTTTGCTGGCTGTCAATACTATTTATTTATCGCGTTGCACATTGATCAGTGCAGATACGGGGACTGCCCCCGCGGTAACGCGCGCGTTATCTCCCAACATTAGGTTACGACACGGAAGCCGGTGTGTGGCAGGTGCTCGGTCTGGGCTGTCCCCGCGTGAATCTGACCGGTTGCATAACGCGGGGACAGCCCTGACCGGGCGTTTTTGCACAGACCGGTGTGCCAATCGCGAACTTGTATTATCGACTCAAGCAGGCTTTGCCGCGGGGGCAGTCCCCTAACCTGTCCCCGCGTGAATCTGACCGGTTGCATAACGCGGGGACAGCCCTGACCGGGCGTTTTTGCACAGACCGGTGTGCCAATCGCGAACTTGTATTATCGACTCAAGCAGGCTCTGCCGCGGGGGCAGTCCCCAAGTGTACTAACCGATCGCTCGTCCGAACTCCCGCACGGCCAGCGTCATCGCCAGCAGGGCGAGGAGGAGGAGGATGAGGACATCCCACCAGAGGGCACCCCATAGCCAGCCCTGGGTGGCGAGGGTGCGCATGGGGGTGACGGCGAAGGTGAGGGGGTTGACGGCGGCGATGGACTGAAGCCATCCTGGCATGGCCTGGCGGGGGAAGATGGCGTTGCTGGTGAACATCAGCGGCAGGGTGAGGAAGTTCATGATGGCAAAGAGCGTCTCGATGGACTTCAACCGCGCGCTGAGCGCCAGCGACACGCTGCCCATGATGAGCCCGAAGAGGCTGGCCAGCAGCAGCATGGCGATGATGCCGGGCACGCCGGTGGCGAAGCGCACGCCCATCACCGCGGCGACGATGACGATGACGATCATCTGCAGCCAGCTCTGCAGCATCAGCGAGAGCAGCTTGCCCAGCGGGATGGCCGCGCGGCGGATGGGCGCGGCGAGCATCTTATTCAGGAAGCCCAGCCGGCGGTCCCACAGCACGGTGGTGCCGCCATACACCCCGCTGAAGAGGGCGGTCATCACGATCACCCCCGGCGTCATGAACTCCAGGTAGTTGCTGGTGCCCAGCACACCGGCGGCCGCCGGGTTGCGCGTGAGCCCGCTGAGGTTGTTGCCCATCAGCACCAGCCACACCACCGGTTGGATCACCGAGGTGGCAATGCGCGACTTCTGCAGCCAGAAGCGCTTCATCTCCCGCCAGCACACCCAGTAGATGTCGGAGAGCGTCCGTCGCATGCGTGTCCCTCGTTGTTGGAGTGATTAGTGATTAGTAAATAGTGATTAGTGTTTGGGCAAGTACACGACTCACTACTCAATTCACCGCCCGCCGAATTCGCTACCCTCTCCTGTTCGAGTGACGAGTGATCAGCGCCCGGCCTAGCAAACTAATCACTAATGACTAATCACTACTAACTAATCACTCCACCTATACGCCGCCTCTTATACAAGTGATCAGCGCCCGGACAACCAAACTAATCACTAATCACTACTAACTAATCACTTCAACCTCCGCATCACCATCCGCTCGCGGAACGCCTCGTCGCGCCCGCCGCCGCCTTCGCGGAGGGCGCGGCCCGTGTAGTGGAGGAAGACGTCGTCCAGCGTGGGGCGCTGCATGGCGATCGAGCCGATGCGCGCCGGCTGCCCGGCCAGCGCGGCGAAGAGTTGCGGCACGGCGGTCTCGCCGTCCTGCACCACGGCTTGATAGTCGCACTCGCCCAGCGCCTGCACCTGCGTCACGGCAGGCAGCCCCTGCACGATGGCCACCGCCTGCTGCACCTCCTCCGCACTGCCGCTGGCGAAGCGGAACTGCACCCGGTCGCCGCCCAGCGCGCGCTTCATGGCCGCCGGCTCGCCCAGCGCCTTGATGGTGCCGTAGTCGATGATCGCCACCCGGTCGCACAGCGCGTCGGCCTCCTCCATGTAGTGCGTGGTGAGGAAGATGGTCATGTTGATCTGCGCGCGCAGCTCGGTGATGTAGCGCCAGATCTCCCGTCGCGTCTGGATGTCCAGCCCCAGCGTCGGCTCGTCGAGAAAGAGCAGCCGCGGGCGGTGGATGAGCCCGCAGGCGATGTCCAGCCGCTTGCGCATCCCGCCGGAATAGGTCTCCACCAGGTCGCCCGCGCGGTCGGTCAAGTCCACCATGCGCAACACCTCGCCCATCCGCGCCGCCGCCTCCGCGCGCGGCAGGTGGTAAAACCCCGCCTGTAGCCGCAGGTTCTGCGCCCCGGTGAGGTTGTCATCCACCGCCAGGTCCTGCGACACATACCCGAAGGCAAAGCGCGCCTGCGTCGGATGCCGGCACACATCCACCCCCGCCACCCGCACCACCCCCCGCGTCGGCGCCAGCAAAGTCGTCAACACCGCAATCGTCGTCGACTTCCCCGCCCCATTCGGCCCCAAAAACCCAAAAATCTCCCCCTCCGCCACCGCAAACGACACGTCATTCACCGCAGTCACCCCATTCGGGAAGACCTTGGTCAAATGCTCAACCTCGATGATATTGGGCGTGGGCATGGTTAGTGGAGATTATAGGGGCAATGGGGGATAGGGGATGGGACAAATGGGAACCATAATAAATGAGGTCGTTCAAATAGTTATCATATTAGATAGTTAAGTAGTTCTCCTATATCGCGATTGTAAGTAAAGAGAGCGAGAGATGGTCATGACACCTATGAAACTCAATTATTGTATAGTACTTCTATAGAACGGTAGGGTCAGCGTACAATGTGAGGATATTATTGTATTATTCCAGGTAAAACAATACTTCGTTCTACATATTCCACTAGTACTGGGTCGAATGAAATTAATTTGCATTCGAGTGAAATGGCAGTTGAGAGAATGATTTTATCGTGCATTTCATGACCCTTTAGTACTGACCCTAACGAAGATAGAGCTAAAAGTGTGTCTTTATCTATTGGTCTTATCTCGATTTTATTACTATTAAATATCGGGATAAACAATTCATAATAGACTTTATTTGCGAATTCATCGTCAGTAAAAAACTTATCATAAATTTCTAAAAAAACAATAGATGGTATGATTAATATCGTATCAGAATCATCATCAAACGAAGAATCAATTATATGCGCTGTATGGCTTGCTATTCGTCGCTTTTCTCCGAATAGATCCCCAAAATAATTAATTAGACTGCAAGTATCAATTACGTACCTGTTCATAATAATTATACTCTTGAAGTTGGTTTTGCAGATAGATTAATTGCGATTCAAGTGAGATAGTCTTATTGCGTCTATGTTTAAGGACGAATTCAATAAACGATCTATCACACTCCTCTATAGATATCAACATCATTGACGGTAGATCATATAGCCACTCAACAAGCGATAGAGAGTATTGATCGCTTGCTCTTTCCATACATCTAGTAAAAAGATAGGTTAGTATGCAAATTTCGTGTGACCAGTCACGACAATCCGCATAAATAATACCCATCTCTTCATCGTCTAGTTCACAGCAATCGATTACAGCTTTTATTAGTAAACGAAGCTGTTGGGTATCTAAACAACTATGATTCACCATTCACCGGCCTGTGCTTTCTTTATTAGATCTTCAGAAGCAACTTCGCCAATCTCAGGTATAGCTCGATTAGAGTCTAAAGCTAACTTGTCACGCGATGCTTCGACAAATGCTTCGTCGATCATTTCTTGTTCTGCTATTACGCTGATTCTTTCGAGAAGATCGTGTGCCATTTTGAGCATCCTTGCGGCATTGTATTCTGATAGTTCCCCTATTCGATAGATCGCACGCTCTGTAAATGGTATCAGAGAATCAGAATATTCAGGCACTGTTCGATATTCAGATAAGTATTTCTTTAGTAGTAATAATGCATGACCTTGAGTTAATTTTTCAAAAGGGATAACATGATAAGCCTCTGTAGTAAGTTCAATAGGAGAACGATTTCCCATTCCGGATTCTGCCCATGCCTCGCTTATCAATCTATGAACGCCTGCATGAAGAACTAATATTATATTAAAGAATCCAGTAATCGCATTTAAGGTGAATCCATCGAATAATGCCGATCTAAGCTCAGTAGCAAAATCGGTTTTCTGCCGCGCTGTTTGAAAGTTAGGAATACGTTCAAAATCATCTACAAGAACGTAAGCACCATTAAAGCCAGCAGCTGTGAAAAAATAGATCATTTCAGTAAACAAGAAGTTTAATCGTTCCTGGGGGCGTAGCCTCTCATAATATTCATGAAAATCATTCTTTGTAGCAATTCTAGAACCAATCCATGCAGTCTCGATATTAAGAGGAAAGTCAGGGTCCAACTTCTTGATTGATTCGTTTTCCTTAATCTGATGAGCGACATCAGCATAATCCACGCTATTGTCTTTGAACCATTCCTCAGTACTTAATTTACTCACGATGCTATCTTCATCTTCATCCTCAATACGTGACAATGCTTCAGGAGAAATACGAGACAAGGCATCATAACGTAAGATAGCTAGTGTATCATCGATAACATTAGTACGGATAATTGCCTGGAAAATCAAATCGACAACGTTATAAAAAGATTTTGTCTGCCCTGATGGTCTAGGTGAAACATAAACAGCAAAGCACTTGTTAATCTCGTTCGAAATATCTATGCAGTAAGCACGATTGATATTCTGCTGGAGATTTAACAAGAAAGCAGACTTGCCATTTCCTCTACCCACATACGAAGTATCGACGATATAACCAAGTCGAGGATGATTTGCGTCAACCTGTGGTGCTTGTAGAAAGTTATCCTTTATTCTATCGTATTCGTTCTTACGTATTTCCATCTCATAAACAAAACCATTAGTACGCTTATCAGTCGATTCCTGATTCACGTACGGGTGTGCCGGAAATGGATTTTCTGATAGATAGAAGCGAGCATATTTACTTAAAACGGACAAATCAATCTGATTTTTCGGTTTACCTATCAGACGACTCATTTCATTTACCCTCCCTGTCGACATCAATCGCGATAATATTTCGATGCTTACCATCGATCATAACAGGTTCTCTTGTTAAATATATCGCACTAGTCTCTTCTGGTAGCTTGTCTACCTCTAATGATATCTTAATGTTAAGATGACCAGTAAGATTTAGCTTATATGCTTTGTCAAGAAAAGATTGAAACATAAATTCAGGAATTTTCAATTTGTAACATACTATCTCTCGAAGAGATAATAAGTTTATGAAATAGCTATGGTTTGATCTTCTAAGATCAAAATATGACTCTACTAATGCATCGACAAATTTGTCCTGTATCACTTCCCATCGTGGCGTATGTATGTACAACTTCCTCCCATCATCGTATTCGTTGTAAACTAACTCAAAGTCAGGAGAGGTAGTATGATCAATTACTATTGCTGTAGGATAGACTATTCTTCCAGAGAAACTTGGGTAAAAATCTGTTGCGTATAATATTCCTATTTGTTTTCCACGAAATAGCCACCGTTCAAAAGAAGATAGAGAGAATTCATAACCATAGATCTCTTTTAGAAAATAGGCCTGCCAGTAATCTCTAAACCGTTTAATGATGGCGTTATAGCTCTTAGGGAAGAAATATTCATCGTCACGATCTGGCAGGAGATGTGATTCCTTCAAGCGTGAAATAATATTTTCATTGTGTTCATGCAAGTCCCATCTCACTCCGAGATACTTTAAAATATCATCTGAAATTGCATCTATTAGAGAATGTGAATATGAAATCACATCTATTGTTGTTGTAAAAGAAGAACGTTGATACTTTAATTGACGTGGGGAATAATTTGGGAATATCAACAAACCGGGAATTTTGCTATTCTTAGCATAAAATAATTCAAGAAGGAAGCGAAATGCTTTATAACGATGTTCCATTCGGTGAAATAGAAACCGATTAAAGCCAGTAATATCGCCTTCCTCATATTGTTTTAGTAGATTAATGCCAACATCAGTAATGCATAGAGTACTTTGATCAACGAGGCATGCTAAACCGTACTCGACGGATTCTTCAATAACCTCGCTAAAAGTATATCGGTATCTATTTATTTGATGGGGTGATAACTCTTCTGTTTCAAGCTTTGTTTTATATTTCGATTCACCAAGACGATGCTTGCGCTTAAGGATCTTAAAAAGCTCGAACGCTTGTTCCGTATCAGGGTAACGTTCGATACTCTTGAGCAGAACATAAAAATACTCAAGGAAGTAAAAACGCCTGACAGAACCAATTGTACTGCGAGGTGCAGGAGATGCTTGATTACCCAAAGGTTACTCCCTACTGTACTATAATAGCTAATTTCGCTAAAGAATGTAAAATCTCCTTCAGGTGCCGTATATTATTGTATAGAAATAATCCATAAAATTAGAAAGATGTTTCCTAACTCATGGCAACTGTTACCGTGCCGACGGCCCCGCCCGATAATGTCGCAGCACCTCCGCCTCCGTAAAACACTTATCGTGAATCGCCAGCAGGTAGTAGGTGCCCTGGTAGTTGGTTTGGCGGTCGTCCTGGTTGCCCAGGAGGAGGGGGCGGTCGGGGTGCCATTTTTCGGGGTTCCACTGGCGGTTGGGGTTGGCGCCCATGCATTTGCCGTCGCGGTAGACGCGGGTGGTGGTGCCGTCCCAGGTGACGGCGTAGTGGTGGAGGCTGGTGCGGAAGACTTCGTGGTCGAGGTCGGTGATCCAGTAGTCGTAGGGGCGGGAGGTTGCCGGGCCGACCACGGCGCCGGGCGGGATGAGGGCGAGCCAGCGCCACCAGGTGTCCACCGCGAAGTTGCGCGTCGTGTTGCCGGCCCCCCAGGAGACCAGGCAGCCGGTGCCGTCGGTGCGCGGGACGATGGTGGCAGCGGAGATCCAGCACTCCACCGTGCACGCCTTCGCCGCCGCGATGGCCGCCAGCTTGCGCACCGCGCCGGGGGTGGCCAGCGGCGCGGGGCCGTCGTAGGTGAGACCCTGCCCCGGCAGCCAGGCGGCGTGGGCGTCGGCGGGGATGGCCAGGTCGGCGGGCGCGCCGGTGCCGTGGTCACGCACGACCGTCCCGCTCCCCTCGTCGAAGCGGTAGCATACCAGCGCGTGGCGGTCATCGCGCCCGAGCGCCGGGGTGAAGACGGGCAGCGCCAGGTGGGTGGCGGGGGAGGCCGTATTGCCGTCCACCGCGCGCAGGCGATACCAGTGCTCGCCGGGCTGCTGCGGGCGGAAGCGCACGGTCAGCTTCTCCACTGCCAGCGCCAGCCCGTCGCCCGGCGGCACCAGCAGGGGCGTGGCCTGCAGCACCACGGGCCGCCCGCTGGTGGACCAGGAGCACGCATAGTCCAGCGTGAGCGGCTGGTCGACGTTGGCCCACTCCGGGTAAAAGGGTTCAGCGATGACCGCCCGCGTTTCCGTGCGCGGCTGCGGCGGCTGGGCGAAGGCGAGGCGCACGCGCGCGATGACGATGCCGTTGTCCCGCGACCACACCGCCGGCACCCCGCCCTCCAGCGGGTGCGGATCGGTGTAGGTCAGCGCCGCCGTGTGCACCTGCTTGGCGTCCGTGTAGTCGGCGCGGAAGTCGACGGTGTTGCCTTGCCGGCGCAGCACCAGGTGGAACCAGGCGTGGTGCGTGCCCTGCATCGCCTGCACCAGCCCGCCCGGCGCGCTGGCGACCACCACGCCATTGCGCTGCAGCACCGTGCGCTGGTTGGGCGTGCCGTCCGCCCCCGGCGCGCCGAGGATAGCGGCATAACCGCTACGCGGATCGCTCCCGTCGCCGCACAGCGTCACCGCCAGCTCGCGCGTGCGCTCCTCGTACATCTGGTGCTCGCGCGGGTAGGTCATCTTCTCCCCGACGAAGGCCTCGATGGCCTGGTCGCCGGCAAAGCGCCCCTTGTGCCACAGCACCACGTCCCCGCGGCTCCACCCGCCCAGGAAGGACCACTGCGGCGCGCACGCCCAGCGCACGGCGGGCATCCAGGTGCCCTCGGTGACCCAGTCGACGGGCGCGGTGCTGAAGGTGTAGTCGAGCAGGTTGGCGCCGGTGACCACCACGTCGCGCACGTTGGCGAGACTGCCCTCGGCGCGGTAAGCGGGGTGGATGCCGGTCAGCGCGTGCAGGTCGGTGGTGGTGAGCAGCGGCGCGCCGTCCAGCGTCAGCCGCAGCCGCCCGTCGGCGATGGCGAAGCGCAGCGTGTAGTCCGCCCCATCGTTGAGCGCCGGCCCCTTCTTCGTCGCCAGCACCGCGGTGTTGCGGCAGAGCGTGTAGCGCGTCTCCGTCGCCCCGCGCTGCACCTCCAGCCGGTAGCCGGCCAGCGGCGCCTGGCCGTCGCCGCACAGCGTCAGCCAGAGCAGCCCGTCGGCGCCCGCCCGCGGCGTCAGCGTCAGCGCCATGCCGTGCGCGCCGTAGCACTCGCGCCGGTAGACCCACTGGTGCGCCTCGCCCGGCCAGGGCAGCCAATCGCCGCCGGCATCCGCCCAGCCCTGCATCTCGCGGTCGTGGGCAAAGCGGTCGTTGAGGCGCACCGCCTGCTGCTCGGCGATGAGCGCGGTGTTCAGCCCGTGGCCGTAGACGGTGACATCGTCGAAGACCGCGCCCTCCTGGCCCTCCACATACAGCCCCACCTGCCCGCGCGCCGGCCCGTCGTTCGTCCACCGCGCGCGCTCCTGGTTGTCCACCGCCACGCGCAGGCTCCCCGGCGCGTTGTCCACCGTCAGCTTGTACCACTGCCCGGGCACATAGCCGCCGGGGGAGGAGGCCAGCACGGTGACGGCCTCACCCGCCAGCCGCGCGATGACCAGCCGGTTGCCGGTCGGCCCGCGGTCATTGGCCGGGCTCCAGCGCACCAGGAGCGCCGTGCCGTCCGCCTGCCGGTTTACCACCAGGCCCACCGCGCCCCCGTCTCCAGGCCGCACGGCGACAGTGAAGGTGTAATCTCCCCAGGCGGGCTCGCCCACCGTACACAGCGCCGGCCCGTCCCCGCGGCTATGCCCCGCCCAGGCGAAGGGATTCTGCGCGTAGCTGACAGCGGCGAAGTGATCGATGCCATGCTGCGGGTCCGCATCCCATGGCGACTGCAGCCCCCACACGCCCGCGCGCACCGTCCACGGCCCCCCTTTGTTCGACGTGCGCATGAAGTCGTCCGCAAACACCACCGGCGCCGCCACCCCCGGCCCCAGCGCGCAGAGCACCAGCAACACGCACCACCACCTGTTCATCCTTCGCCCCCATCGGAGTTATTCCGTTTCATGCGGTTATTTTGACACTTGGGAACCGCATCCTCCTTCTCTGAAGCTACGGCGGACGAGGGATGACGCAGATGGCGCAGATAATTTTTGGTTATTCACCGCGGAGGCGCGGAGACGCGGAGGTAACGCTGAGGGGAAGGAAGATGCACCGGTTTCGGGGACTGACATCGAAACTCCACCTTTCGTGCAGGGAAACCGCACGCATACCTGATACAGCCGCTCAACTGTAGGGAGTTTCGGTGTCTGTCCCCGAAACCCTATGAGCGCCCCTGTTCCCGAAATACGGTCGTGTACGAAACCGGAGGTTACAAATACGGGAACGAAGATATTGGTTCCACGGATAGTATTCAATATGGCTTGACGAGGTGAAGAGAGGAAGGTATGATGCGGGGACTTAAGCAGCACCGGAGAGGAGTTATCCGGTTCTTCCACAATCCCACTGTAAGGATTAGTCTGGCCATGTTCATCTTACAACAACCGATCTCGCGTGATGAGTTGCAACAACTCGCCGAAAAGTCGTATGGCAATTTAGTCAAAGCGGTGGTTGATGTCGAAAAAGAAATTATCGTTCTCGATGCCGAACTACATGCAGATGAAGAGGAGTTATTACTCGAAAATGGTTCGGAGCAAGAGGATCTCTGGGGTATCAATTTATATCCCAGTGTGCCTGATGAAGATTTCATCGAGTTTGACTCGATGATCAACCTCAGACCCTCATTCGGTAATTCAAGCCGCGGCGTTGATGATCCGCAGATTCGTGAGCGCATCAAGCAGATTGTGAATCGAATGGTGACAAAATGAGATATCATCACCCGGAATTAGCAGTTGGACGATGGCAACAGCTCTCGCTTATTACCCAGCTTGCCAATATCGGAAGCGAAGTCGAACGGGCAATCAAGTGGAAAAATGCACGTAACGACGAATATTTTACGCTGGCATTCGAGCGGATGCTGGAATTACTCGACCTGACCATCGCCGACCCGAAGAACAGGAAACGCCTGAAAGAAGTCGTCCGCGCACGCGAGATGCTGGTTGATTATTTGCGATACGATAACACCTATCATTCCACGGATGAACAGTGGCGCAAGTATTTTAACAGCTTCGCCGTATTAAGTAATAAGCGTAAGCGCGAAGAACGAGAGAAGAACAAGAAACGGCATGAATGAAACCTGAATTATGCCGCCGGATCTATAATAGAGTTTTGGGGACAGACACCGAAACTCCCTGGTGCCTTCAACCGGTTTCTTGTAGTTGAATCCGGGAGCATACTCAACAACCGGAGTTTCGATGTCAGTCCCCAAAACTGGTGCACCTACCATACCCTCTCTGCGATTCCTCTGCGCCTCCGCGTCTCTGCGGTGAAAGAATAAAAATTTGTGCTCTTTTGTGCCCTTTTGCGGCTATTTCGTCTTCACCTCAATCGTCGCCTCGCCCGTCTGATCTACCGTGGTGTTGAATAGCTCTTTGTTGCCGTTCACCAGGCGCAGGGCGAGGGGGGCGTCGGTTCGGACTTTGCAGCGGGCGATGGTTGTGCCGGGCGGGAGGAGGGCGGTGTCGATGGTGAGCTGGGCGACGTGTTGCGCTGTCACGGTGAGCAGGGTGTCGTGGATGTCGGCGGTGATCTGCGCGAACTGGCCGGGGGTGCGCGGGGTGGGGGTGAGCCAGAAGAGGGGGCCGGCTTCGTCGGTGACCAGCGTGAGGTGCGGGTAGAAGCGCGTGGGGAGGTTCATGCCGCCCTCGCAGCCGTTCACCAGGTACTGCAGTTGGTCGCACTCCCAGGCGGGGGGATAGTTGAGCGGGCAGTGCGGCGCGCCGGCCAGCCAGTGCACCGGCTCCTGGAAGCGGTTGAGCCTGGCCACCGCGGTGTAGAGCGCCTCCGACTGCGTGGGCGGCACCCAGGTATCGTTGGTACCGTGCCACATGATCAAGGGCACGTACTGCAGGTTCGGCGCGTAGTTGAGGGCGGAGCGGCGGGCGTAGTCGAAGGCGGTGGCGGGCGCATAGGCGCCGCACTCCTGCTCCACCGGCGCGCGGAACTGCGGCGACTCGGCCACCCAGGCTTTGAGGTCTGAGATCCCCTGGCCGGCCACCACGCCGGCGAAGAGGTCCGGGTGTTTCGCCGCCAGCAGCATGCCCAGCATACCGCCCATCGAGCGCCCCACCAGGTAGACGCGCGCGGGGTCGACGTGGTAGTGCGCCTTCATGTAGGCGATGGCATCGAGCACATCATGCTGGGCCTCCAGCGCGGCGAAGGAGCCGGCACCGGGCGCCTTATGCCCGTGCAGCTCGGGGGTGACCACCAGCCACCCGCGCTTCTCCGCCTCCTGGTGATAGCCCAGGTTGCCCCCGAAGTGCCGGTCCGCCCCATAACAGTGCGCCACCACCAGCAACGGCAGCGCCCCCGCCCCCTTCGCCGCCTCCGGCAGATAGACGATCGCCTGCTGCGTGCTGCCGTCCACGGTGCTGGGGAAGGTGATCTCCAATTCCCCGGCGAGGGTGGGGAGGGCGGCGCAGCAGAGCAAGACGATGATTAATTTACAGTACATTATGGTCTCCCATGTGGCACGGGCTTCCAGCCCGTGAGTCGCCTTGGCTTCCAGCCAAGGCGCGTGGCGTATTGATTGGAACGCCTTGGCTTCCAGCCAAGGCGCGTGATTACTTGGCTTGACGCGCCCCGACTAGAAGTCGGGGCGACGGCGCATGAGCTGGAAGCTCATGCGACACACGGCCAGGATGGCCGTGCCACAGTTTTCGTATATACGTCACCCCCAACGGGTAATCCTCCGCGGTGAGCAGGATGCCGCCGGGAGTGGCGTAGGGCGAGGTGGCGTCATAGATGAGGTATTGCGCCTCCGGTGGGAGGGGGTGGCGGGGGCCGGTGAAGGGGCGCAGGGGGATGATGCGGCGGGTGAAGCGGTCGCCGAAGAAACAGTATTCCGGCAGCGCGTGCTGGGTGTCCACCGCCACCACGGCGCGCTCCGGCAGCACTTCCTCCAGGATGAACGCCAAGCGCGTCTTCGGGCACTCGCGCATCAACTGCTGCTCGCGCGTGAGGGTGAAGGCGGAGGGGTAGGTAACGCCGGCGTACGAATAGGTGAGCAGCGGCGTGCCCAGGCGGAAGGTGACCGCGGTGAGCGCGCCCAGGCAGCCGAGCACGGCCACGGTGCCCAGGTATGCGCGCGCCAGGCGCCCGCGCCAGGCGGCGAGACACGCGGCCACTGCCGGCAGGGCGACGAGCGCAGTGACGATGAAGAAGCGCCCGTGGAAAGGATCATAGGGTACCAGCAGGGAGAGCACCAGCGGGTGGAGCACGGCGGCCCAGGCGAAGGGGCGGACGAGCGGGGCGCGCACGCCCCCCAGCGCCACCAGCCACACCGCCGGCCACAGCAGCAGGAAGCCCAGCACCCCCCAGCCGGAGAGCGTCTCATCGGCGATGAGCGACTTGTGGTAGCTGAAGGGGAAGCCGGGGCGGACGCCTGGCGGGGAGTCCAGCCGCAGCCCGAGCGCCGTGCACGCCCCCCGCGCCACGCCGGTGAGCGCCCCCTGCACCGCCGGCGCGCCGGGCAGCGGGTAGTAGCCGTCCAGCGTGAGGAAATCGACCACGCAGCGCGCCAGGTTGCGCAGGCCGTTGGTCGCCAGCACGCGCGGGGAGCCGCCCTCGGTGGACAGCTCCGCCCGCAAGGCTTTCGGCCCGAAGGGATGCCCGAAGCGGCGGAAATTCTCCCCGTAGCCGGACGGCACGGTGATGATGGCGATGGCAAGGAGCAGTGCAGCGGTGAGCAGCAGCGCGTGCTTCGCGGAGAGCGGCGGGGTGGGGAAGCGGCGCGCGCGGAGCAGCGGCAGCGCGATGCACAGCAGCGAGGGGAGGACCAGGAAGAAGGTGGCCTTCACCCCGGCGCCCAGCGCCACGGCGACGGCGGCGAGCACGAGGGACGTCCCCCCGCCCCATTGCCGATACGCGAGCAGGAAGTAGCAGGCGATGCCGGCGTAGGCGGCCAGTAGCAGGTCGTTTTGCGCGGTGGCGGCTTCCACCAGGCAGATGGTGAGCAGGGCAAAGCACAGCGCCGCCACCAGGCTGACCTGCCGCCCATACCCCAGCAGCCGGCACAGGCCATAGCCCGTGAGGAGGCAGGCGAAGTAGGCGAGGAACTGCACCAATTGCGTGAGCGGAGCGAGCGAACCGGAGGCGAGGTAGGTGTAGCACAGCAGCAGCGTGGCAACTTTCGGGTGCAGCACCTGCGCCCAGAACGTCGCCGGAAAGTAGCGCAGGCTGCCCTGCTGCAGGTAATAGGCGACGCGCGCGAGGTGATATTGGTGCACGTCCGGCGTGCCCGGCTCCAGCAGCAGGATCTCCGCGAAGTTGACCAGCGCGGTCAGCGCCAGCGTCGCCCCCAGCAGCCAGAGCAGCCGCACGCAGAACGACCGCCGATCCGCCCCCCGCATTCGCCGTTCGATGGCGCGTAGCGTCGCCGTCCCCCAGCCCCCACGCCACCCGCGCAGCCGTGCGGTCAGCGCCACGGCGACCAGCAGCAACCCCCCGTCCGCCAGTGCCCACCCGCGCAAATCCGCCAGCCGCGTGAGCGCGGAGAGCAGATACCCCGGCAGCACGATCAGGACGGAGAGCACCAGCGCAAACGCCAGCCCCCCCTCCACCACGCCACGCGGTCGCAACAGCCGCGCAAACAGCCCGGCGGCCGCCAGCAGCGCCAACAGCGATAAGCCACCCCAGAGCATCGACATAGAGCGTATCCGGGGTATATCTTCGGCAGGGAGGCACCCTTCCCCTTTTCAGGCGCAGGACGGCGCGGGCCATCGTGTGGTAGCCCGCGCCGTTGAGTGGCTCACCAGGAGGAAAACAGAGTGATAAGTGATTAGTTATCAGTGGTCGGACATCCGGACTAATCACGTATGACTACTCACGAATCACTCACCTCCCGTTACGGTTGCGTAATGCTCACATTGTCGAAGGTGACCGTCTTGGCCGCACTGGTAGAGCTACTGGTCACCGCCAGCCCGACATAGATCGGGTCGGTCAAGGTCACGGTCGTGCCCGAACCCACCGTCGTCCACCATCCGCTGGCCGGTCTATGTCTCGGTGTATTCCGCGAACAGGAATTGTGCTATCGCCGCTAATGAAAGACAGGCGTCCACCGCGCTGCAGCGGTGGACGCCCGGCTCGACTATTCGCTTGACGCCTGTTCGTTGTCAAGCGTCGCGAACTCGATTATGTCAAGACCATGCGATTCTCGCATGGAAGATCATGCATCATCCGGGTTAGAAGCCATAGATACTCCAGGTGCGCGTCTCCGTCGTGCCGCTGGGCGCCGTGGCGGGCCAGGTGCCGTAGGTGAGGGTGCTAGACCAGGAGGCGCCGCTGGTGGTGGTGTTTTTCACCGAGTAGTTCGCTGCCGACCAGCACATCATCCAGTAGTAGGTGCCGCTGGTTAACGCCTGGGAGGAGGTGAGGGCGAAGGTCTTCCACCCCGTGCCCGGGTTGTTCAGTGTACTGGTGCCCATCAACAAGGTGCCCGGTACGCCGGCGTTGTCGGTGTAGATGGCGCACTGGATGTTGCCGGCGACGCTGGTGCCGATGTTCAGGTTGATATTCTTGATGGTCATGTTCGACCCGGCCTGGAAGCGCGTGCCGCGGATGGTGTTGGCGGTGATGGCGGTGTTGGTGCTGCCGACGGTGGTATAGCCGATATAGATGGTATAGACCCCGCTGGTCACCGTGCTGTTGGTGAGGCCGGTTTTATAGGCGATGGCCTTCAACGTGCTGGTCTGGCTGATGGCGACCGGTGAGCTGTAGACCGTGCCGACCGTCGAACTCGGCGTAGTGCCATCGGTGGTGTAGCGGATGCTCGCCCCGCTGGTGGTCGTGGTGATGGTCACCGATTTCGCGGTGCTGTAGGAGCCCGCCGCCGGGTTATAGGTCGGCGCCGCACATTGGATGGTGTAGACGCCGCTGGTTACCGGACTGTCCGCCATGCCGGTCTTATAGGCAATGGCCTTCAGCGTGCAGGTGGCGGTGATGCTCACCGGCGCGCTATAAACGGTGCCGACCGTTGAGGTGGGCGTGGTGCCATCGGTGGTATAGCGGATGGACGCCCCGGTGGTCGTCGTGGTGATGGTCACCGCGGTGGAGGTCGTATAGGTCCCCGCTGTTGGAGTGTACGCCGGTGCGGCACACTGGATGTTATAGACGCCGGATGCCACGGTACTGTCCTGCAGACCGGTGTTGTAGGCGATGGCTTTCAACGTGGTATTCGTGCTGATGCTCACCGGGGTGCTGTACACCGTGCCCACGGTTGGGCTTGGGGTGGTGCCGTCGGTGGTATACCGGATGCTCGCGCCGCCGGTGGTGGTGCTGATGGTGACACTCTGCGCGGACGCGTAGGTGCCGGCCACCGGGTTGAAGGTTGGCGCCGCACACTGAATGGTGTAGACACCTGAGGTGACAGGGCTATCCGCCATGCCGGTCTTATAGGCGATGGCTTTCAGTGTCGATGTGGCGGTGATGCTCACCGGGGTGCTATACACCGTACCGACGGTTGAGCTTGGGGGCGTGCCGTCGGTGGTATACCGGATGCTCGCGCCGCCGGTGGTCGTCGAGATGGTCACCGAGGCGGAGGAGGTAAAGGTGCCCGCGACCGGGCTGAAACTCGGCGCCGCACACTGGATGGTATACACGCCGGAGGCCACGGTACTGTTCGCCATTCCTGTATTATAGGCGATGGCTTGCAATGTGGTGTTGACGCTGATGCTGACCGGGGTACTGTAGACCGTACCAACGGTATCGCTCGGGGTGGTGCCGTCCGTCGTGTAGCGGATCGAGGCGCCGCCGGTCGTCGTGCTGATGGTCACCGTTTGCGCGGTACCATAGGTACCGGCCACCGGCGTGAAGGTCGGGGTGGCGCACGGAACGAATGCGGAGAAGTCGATCCAGTTCAGGTTCCAGCCACCCGCATTGGCATACACGCGCAGGGTTTGTACCCCCGCCGTCAACGGCACAACGGTGGTGATGGTCTGCCAGGTGTCCCACCCACCGGTGTTGGGGATGGTATTGGTGGCCAGCACCGTGCTGCCGCTCAGCAATTGCACCTGGGTTCCGGTGTAGATCGTCGCCACGCGGTAACTCACCGTGTAATTGCCAGTGGTCTGCACATTGACGTTGTAGTCCATCCAGTCGCCGGTATCGATCCAGTCGACTTCCTGCCCGCCTCCGGTGTCGCCGGTCGGACCAGGCACCACACCGGACATCAGGATATAGTTTTCCGCCTCGACTTTGCCGGGAATGGTCACGGCGGCGCCGATGTTATACACGCCGCTGGTGACGGTGCTGTCCGACAACCCGCTTTTGTAGGCGATGGCTTTCAACACGACGGCGCTGCTCAAGGCGACCGGGGCGCTGTAGACTGTGCCGACCGTCGCGCTGGGGATCGTGCCGTCGGTGGTGTAGCGAATCGTCGCGCCAGTAGTGGTGGAACTGATGGTCACCGTCTGCGCCGTGGTATAGGTGCCTGGCACCGGACTGAAGGTCGGATCTGCAGCCGGCGGCGGGGGGAAGTCCATCCAGTTGAGATTCCAGCCGCCGACGGGGACGGCGACGCGCAGTACCTGCAGCCCGGCGCTCAATGACACGGTGGTGGAGACCGTTTGCCAGTTGCCATATCCACCGGTGTTCGGCAGGGTGACGGTGGCCAGCACGGTGCTTCCAACCAGCAGTTGCGCCTGGGTGCCGGTATTGGGCGAAGCGACGCGCAGGTTGACCGTGTAACTGCCGGTGGCCTGCACGTTGATGATATAGTCCATCCAGTCGCCGGTATCGATCCAGTCGACTTCCTGGCCGCCCCCCGTGTCGCCAGTGGGACCAGGTACCACGCCGTTCATATTGGCGTAGTTTTCCGCCTCGATCTTCCCATACACCGGCCAGGCGGTGCCGATGGTATAGACGCCGGAAATGACATCGCTGTCCGCCATCCCGTTCTTGTAGGCGATGGCTTGCAGGGTGCACGAGCTACTTACAGCGACAGGCGTGCTATACACCGTACCAGTCGTCTGGCTGGGGGTGCTGCCATCCGTAGTATAGCGGATGGTGGCGCCGCCGGTGGACGAGGTGATGGTCACCGATTGTGTCGAGGTGTAGGGTCCTGCTGCCGGGGTGAAGGTCAGCGCGCCGGCCTCGATGTTATACACCGCCGTGCAGACTGCGCTTTCCGCGCCGGCGGTATAGGCGATGAACTTCAGCGTGGTGTTGGCGGTGATATTGACCGGCGTGCTGTACACCGTGCCGGCGGTACGGCTGGGCGTGCTGCCGTCGGTGGTGTAGCGGATGGTGGTGCTGCCCGTCGCACAGGTGAGGGTCACCGCTTGCACACCGCTATAAGTACCAGGCAGCGGCGTGCTGCTCGGGGTGGCCACCGTTGGGCCGTTCCAGCGGAAGAGATGGTTTTTCGCGAAATAACCGCTGTTTTCCGTGCAGACCAGGTACTCGCCATTCGCGCGTTTGAAAGCGCGGAGCCCCATGTTTTCGTCTTCCCAGGCGCACCCTCCGGACACCTCGGGGCCATGGTTGAAGACCTGCTCCAGCGTGCCGGTATTGGCGTCGAAGGCGTAAACGGTGCCCCAGATATAGGCGGCGAAGACTTTGTCCGCCGTGATGTCGAAGGCGTTCCACTTCTGATCGAATGAACTCGCGTTCATGAAGATATCGTTCACAGCCGGGTCCGGCAGTGTAAACTGCCAGCGCGTGCTCGGGGATCCCGTACGCCAGTTGTCATAACGCCCGATGGCCATCCCGGACGCCGTCTGCCCCATGAGATAGAGGGCATCTTGCGCGGAGTCAAAACCGATGCGGTAGAGACTGCCGGTGTACCCGGACGGCGTCGAGTAGGTAATATCGTCACCGCTCACGAAATCATATTGCGGGGTGCCGTTCGCGGTGACGCCGGTGAGGCGCAGGCGACGCACATTATAACCGGGCAACCAGATATCCCCTTGTTGGTCGACGGCAAAGGTGTTGAAACCACTCCCCGGCCCGACGGCCACCTCATTCGAGGTCTGGATGCCATCGCCGTTGGTATCGATCCAGATATTAAGCCCGTTGTTGTCCCAGATCTTCCCGCACGGCACGGCGACATCGCCGTTGAAGCGGAAGATACCGATATACCCCGCCGTCCCCTGGCCGCTGGTATACATCACCAGCTTGCGCGCGGCGCCGACGCGGCGCACCACGGCGCTGGAGGCGTTACCGCGGTCCGCCGGCCCATACTGCACGGGGTTCCAGCAGTAGCCTTTGTAGGTCCACTCGGCGCCCGGCGCGGTCTGGGTATAGTCCATGGTGTAGTGCTTGTACGGGCAATACACCTCCTGCCCGTCGCTGTCCGGGTCGAAGTCGGCGCAGTCGACGAAGTGCAGTGCGTTGAGCTTCCAGAGGAGGGTGCCGTCCGACGCGTATTTGCGCAGATCGGTGCCGGAGCCGCCGCAGTTGACGTAGATATTGCCCGACGAATCGATGCCAACACCGTTGGGGTTATAGAAGCGCGCCCAACCGCCGTTGGCCGCATCATAGAGCCGTCCCGGTGTAGGGCCGGTATAGATGCCCCCGGTGACGCCGAAGGTGCCATAGAGGGTGGGCGTGGTGGTCAGGTTGGTGAAAATCTTGATGTTCTGGTCCGGCCCGTTGTCACAGACTAGCAGTCGGTCATTGACCGCGTCATAGGCCAACGCGATGGGGTTGGCGACCTGCGCACTGGTGATCTGAATGGTGGTGTCGGTGCCGTTGGTCTCAAAGCACTTGATCGCCGGCGTGTAGGCGGTGGTGGTGGCCAGGGAGAGCGGGTGGGCATTGCCTTCCTGGATGATCCACAGCTTGCCGCGATTGTCGGCCACCATGGGGCCGGGACGGAGGAAAGTGAAGGCGCGATCGGTCTTTTCGTCCACGTCGGAGTTCCACCCGCCGGGGAGCGGCCCACCGCCGCAGTTGAGCTTATAGATCGCAGTACCACCTTGCAGGACTTCGATGCCGCAGAGATTGCCGGTATGATTGGAGCCACACCCGCCAAGGGAGACCGTGATCTTCCCCGTGCTATCCGCGACCGTGTTGGGGACATCGACGACAAGGGCTTTCAACGGCCCCCCGCCGGCGACCACTAAATCCCAGTTATACACCATCTGGGTACCGGATGTGCCATATCCCAGCATCGAGACTCCCGCTTGTGTCTCGGTATACTCCGCGGTATGCAGGCGCACGGTATAGGTGCCATTCGGCGTGAAACCCGGCAGCGTGTACCAGTAATCGTTAGTATAGCGTTGCGACTGATAGACCGCCATCGGCGCCGCATTGGGGACGCCGGTGGTATCGATGGTGGCAGTGGTGGAGCGATTGCACGGGTTATTCCCATCCCAGAGCCTGGTACCATTGGTGGCGGCGACACGGATTTGATTATCAGGGGAGTCGCTGATAAACAACTCGTTGCCGACCACCGCCATCCCGCTGGTGATGGTGTTGTTCCCATCCCAGAGGTTGGTATTGAAGTTGAGCCAAACCGCGCCGCTGCCCGGGTCGTTTTGCCCATGCGCCAGCAGATCGGTTTTATAGATGTAGTTTCGACTCGCATGGTACAGGTTAATGCCGTCGCTGGTCACCGTGCCTTCGCTGGCACAGGCGCCATAGGCATCGCCGGTAAACGGTTTCACTACCTGACCATCCTTGTAAATCTTACACGTCTGCCCCGCCTCATCCCAGTAGCTGGTCGTGTAGCAGGTGCCATCTGAGTTCACGTGTAGCGCGCCGACTGTGCCGGAAACATAATAGGCGCTATCCAACCCGCCGAAGGTGTTGCCGATCCAACTGGTGTGGACGGCGAGCGACGGCGCGCCGATAGAAATGTTGTCAAAGGTGGCGGTTACCGTGGTGCCCGCGCTGCCGCTGGCGACGAATAGCCCGGCGTCGAATGCACCGGTGGGGGTGAAGGCGCCGCCGCTGCGATTCGTCACCGCCGACCAGAGTTTGCCGTCGCGGGATTTATAGATGGCGAAGTCCTTGCCTACGCGGGTGAGACGCAGCCAGATGGGCACCGCTCCCAGCGTGTAGGCGCCGTTGTATTCGTTGGGATACGGCGCATTCGCGTCGCGGGCACGGTCGAAGGCAAGATTGGTGATCGTGTTGTCGGTAAAGCCGGCCACGGCGATGGTGGCCGCCGCGGTCAAGTCGCTGCGCAGCATAATCCCTGCGCGGGCGGTATTCGTGCCGGTGAGTCCGGACAGGCGGACGATCATGTCGATGTCGCCGGCCGGCATGGCGGTGTAGGTATAATGCAATTGATCGGTGGTGTTGCCGTCGCCGGTGCCGGCGCCGGTGACGGTAATCACCCCGGCGTTTTCCGTGTGCGAGCCGGCGGCCGTGGGCGCACCGATATCCGTGTCGAGCCAGGTGGTGGCCCTGGCAGTGGTGATGCAGAACGCCAGCACGAGCAGCGCAATGCACATCACCAGGAGTTGGCGCATGCGTCCTGCATGGGGTGGGGATCCGCAACGGGATGTACGCATAGTAACCTCCTTTGAATCATAGACCGTTATTGGCATTTGACACGGGTCAATAGTATGGTAGAATACGTCCATCAAAAAATCATCATGTTGGGGCTAGCCCGGATTATTCGTTTCCCGCATAATCGAGCCCTCGGCATGAGCTCGGTCGAACGCGAGCGATGCATTATTCTGAAAGGGTTGATGAATAATGCACGCCAGGGAAGCCGTTATGAGTTCCTGGGTATGTTGACCCGTGTCAAAAATATTGGACTATTTTTTATTATAATGGGTAAGTTAGCCTTGTCAAGGTGTACGGGAAAAATAATTCCCTGGCATTGCTGCCGATCAATCCATTTCGAGGAGAGGGGTGAACCAAATATGTCGAATAATGAACCACCGCGCGGGAAGAGTGTCACCCATCAGGATATTGCCCGGCAGTGCGGCGTGGCGCGTTCGACCGTTTCGATGGCGTTGCAGGGCGACCCGGCTATCAAGGAAGAAACACGCGAATATATCCGCCAAGTCGCGCTGGAACTGGGGTATAACCCTGCGGTACAGGAAGCCGCACGGCGCCTGTCACTACGGCAATATGGCCAGACGACGACGAACTACGTGATCGCCGTCCTGCTCACGCCCTCCGCCCAGGCGATTCCCTACTATGCGCGTATTTTTTCCAGTATCTGGCAGGCAGCCAATGCGCGAGGGTATTCGCTGGTCACCACCTATTTCAAGGAAGGAATGGAACGCGATCACCCTGCGCTCCGCTGCCCCCCCGTGCTGGCGCGCGGCGAGGTGGATGGGCTGATCCTGATGCCGGATGTGAAGTATGTTTTGGTGCTACCCTATCTGCAAGCCGCCGCCACCGACCCCATCCTCGGCAAACATCCCACCGTCGGCATGTTGCCGTTGCTGGGTATCCCTTCTATTGGACCGGACTACCTCCAGGTGGGCGAGTTGATCGGGGCCCATCTTCTCGAACTCGGGCATCGGCATCTCCTCGCGTATCGCTATCCTTCTGAAACTCGCGCACTCGAATTGCGCTTCGAGGGGATCACCACCGCGTACCAGGACAGGGGACTGTCTGTCGAGACGCATCTGCACCCCTTCGCTCTGGGAGATGCCATGGCGGAACCAACATCGATCTCACACTATCTCGCTGAGCATGCGGCCACACCCGCACAGGCGAATCGTCATCCGCTCACCACCTATCTGCGCCGGCACCCGGAGATCACTGCTGTCGTGTGTATCAACGATACGCAGGCCATCAACGCCACCTGTATCCTCAAACGCGCCGGCTATCACATTCCGGACGACATCAGCGTCATCGGCTGCGACGATACCGAGGCCATGCCCGACGAGTATATGAACAACCGCCTCACCACCATCCACCTCCCGCTGGAAGAGATGGGTCGCATGGCCGCCAACCTGGTCATCGCTCTCTCCCGCGGTGAAACGGCGGATGAGAGCGTCATCACCCTTCCGGTTACCCTCATGCCGCGCGCCACCACCGGTCCGGCACGGCGATGAGGTGATCACCAAACAGCACGGGGCGGAACTGGTGCACAGTTCCGCCCCTTCGTGCTGGACGCAACACACCACCGGTTACGGTCCCAGTCGAGCGCGGTGCCGTCGCGACGCGGGCGATGATGATGGTGGTGCCGGTATATTGTTGGTAGACAGCGCAGAAGGTATCCTGGGTGAGTCGATGCCGCCGGAACCACTCACCATGAAGGTCGACGCGCTGTAGCTGACCGAGCCGGTGACGCCGACGTTGCCACGGCTGGATGCGGAAGCGCGAAAGACACATCCGCTCCTCCGCTTTCTACGCGAGCATACGGTGCTCACCGAGTGCGGGCCGGATCACTTCGCCCCGGTCGAGACATTCGTCGGACGTTTGTGCTGACCGGCCACCTTTCCGGCATGGTCCCAGGTGGCACGCCCATCGAACAGGGTGAAGGCCATGCCATCCAGCGTTTTCCCCGCTAACCCGATCTGGTCGGCGGGCACGGCCAGGCGCACCCATTGCCCGGTTGCCGGCAGCGCGCCCATCGCACGACGGCTGTCCGTGGCATCAGTTCCCAGAATAATCTGATTCGCACCCCAATAGGCACGGTGTTCCCACGACCCATCCGCCGCGCGGTACTGCAACATGACCTCCGTGGGGGGATGCGCGGGATCCAGGTAGATATAGGCGATGAGCGTATCCCCCGTCTCCACGGCGAGGGTCGCCGTGGCGCCGTGAAAAAAATGCTGGTGTTGGCCGGCGGCGAGACTGGATTGCGATGCCAGTGTCCCGGAAAACGGAGTGGGATCGTGCGACACCCAGTTCCACCCCTCGCCGTTATCGCTGACCGGAATGGCGCCGGCGGGCAGGGCATCCTCTACCCAGACGGTGTCCTGGTTCAGCCCATACTTGAGCTGCAATGCGTTGTGTAGTTGTGCCAATTCATCCGGTGCGGCGACATGATCGTAGACCAGCAACTCGGCAAGATCACCCTGGAAAGGCATGTCGCCATAGTACGCGCGCATACCGATGTCAAAATGTGCGGTGACCTGGTCGGTGGTGTTGATCCCACTGAGCTCGTTTGCGGTCAGTGGCTGTACACTGCCGTTGAGAAACAGTTGTAGACCGGCATCGCTCCCGGAGAAGGTGGTGACCGCCAACACCGGTTGGCCTGTGCTCAACGCCCGTGTGTCGACCAGGGTCTTATTCGTGCACCGGCGTTGGCGCCGGATGGAAAGCGGGCTTTCGCCACCGGTGGCGAGATAACACCCGTCACGGCAGATGGCGTAGGAATGCTCGCCGTCACTATGCTCGTACAGCATGCCTTCACCGGCGGTGGTGAACACCGCGGCAATGGTAAACGTCCCAAGCGGCAGCGCCTGCACGCGCAGCAAGCCATTGGTGAAACGTACCGCGGGCTTGCCGTTGATCGCATCGGGCATCAAGAGGGGCGGCGTCCCTTGCTGGCGCACCCGGGTGAAGACGGCAGGATGCCCTTTGCCACTGGCATCCTCCCAGGTGGTGACCGGCGCACCGGCTTGCAGGTGCAAGGCATCAGCCTTCAGCCAGAGCAGCAGTCCCGAGGTTGGCGGGTCACCCGGCGCGGTAGCCGTCCATCCCGGAAGGGCAAAGAGCAGGATGCTGCAGAGCCAGAGGCAGCGTATCTGATAGTTCGGTCGTAATGTTCGCATTGTTCTCTCCTGAAGATAAGCTGTGTACTGAAGTCTTCGATAATCTCTGGTCATTTCGTGTTACCAGAATAGCCACTATTCCTCGCCCAAAGACGTTTTGCGGGATCAGCCTCCCTGGAGCGCGAACCTCCTGGTGAGCGGATTATCGGCCCGCCACCGCCACTACAATCTGCTCACCAGGAGGTTCGCGCTCCAAGGGAAGCACATTCCGCACAAATATGTTGGTGGACTACTATTCATCACCGTCATCATACGGATTAGTACTTCGTCAACATAATAGCTCCCGAGTTTCATGCTCTTACTCATGCTCTTACTCTTACTCATGCTCAAAACCGACGATGCGCACCTTGCTGAGTATGAGCATGAGTAAGAGTAAGAGCATGAATATGGGCAATATGAAGTTGTCCGGGTAATTAGCGTTGCAATATCCCTGAAAGGGTGCCTGAATAATATAGCGCGATTCGCCTGTCACACAACCGGCGGCTCGCCTGGATGATGAAGGCTATGCATCATCCAGGCGAGCCGTTGCAATCCGGATAACAGGCGAATGGTGACGCGTCACCATGTTCTGCGTTATGGTTGCGTGATGCTCACATTGTCGAAGGTGACCGTCTTCGCGGATGATATGCTGCCGCTGGTGACGGCCAGCCCCACGTAGACCTGACTGGTCATATTGCTCATCGTCTGTCCTGTGCCCACCTGCGTCCAACTAGTGCCATTCGCGGACAGGTAGGCCGAGAGCGTCGTGCCGTTGCGCACCAGTTTCACCCAGTACGGCGCCGCGGTGACGCTGCTGCTGGTGGTGGTGGCGGTGCTGCCGTTGGTATTGGTGCGCCGCTTGAAGTAGACATAATAGGTCGAAGTCGGCTTGTAAAGCGCAGAGGCGTGCACACTGCCGGAGGTGAGGTCATTGCGCATCATGACCCCGGCCAGTTCGGTGGAGAGGGCACTGGGAGTGGTCGCAATGCGGGCGATGATGGTGGTGTTGCCGCTTAGCTGCCGGTAGACATAACGGAAGGTATCCACCGCAGTGTCGATGCCGGCGCCGGCGCCGCTCACCGTGAAGGTGGTGCCGCTGTAGCTCGCCGAGCCGGCGACGCCGACCGAGCCGACGTCGCTGGTGCCCCAGACGATGATATTCACCGCCGTTGATGTGGTCGCCACGTTGTAGTTGTCATAGGCTTTCGCCGTGAGACTGTAGTTGCCCATGGCCACGTTGGTCCACGTGTAGCTGTATGGGCTGGTGCTGTCGGTGCCCAGCAGCGTGCTCCCCTGATAGAACTCCACCTTGCTGATGGTGCCGTCGCTGTCCGACGCGGTGGCGTTGATGGTCACGCTGGCCGGGGCGATGTAGGTGGTGTTGTTGGCCGGCGCGGTGAGGCTCACGGTCGGCGGGGCATCAATCGTATAGACCCCGGATACCACGGCACTGTTGGCCATGCCGGTCTTATACGCGATCGCCTTCAGCGTGGTGGTCGCACTGATATTCACGGCACTGCTGTAGAGCGTGCCGACGGTATCACTCGGGGTGGTGCCATCGGTGGTATAACGGATAGACGCCCCGCTGGTGGTGGTGCTGATCGTGACGTTTTGGGCCGCAGTATAGGTGCCTGCTGCCGGAGTGAAGGTCGGGGTGGCGCACTGATCCTGCACGGTGATACCAATCGCCATAGAGGTAGTGCTGGCGCCGCTGTTATCGGTGGCCTTCGCCGTCAAAACGTAGTAGCCGGCCGCGACATTCGTCCAGGTGTAGCTGTACGGACTTGTCGCACAGGTGCCCAACAACGTGGCCCCCTGGTAGAAGTCCACCTTGGTGATTGTCCCGTCACAGTCGGTGGCGTTCGCCGTGATGGCCACGGTTGCGGGTGCCGTGACGATGGCGTAATTGGTCGGGCTGGTAATCCATTCCGTGGGGGGATTATTCACCCCGGCCAGGTTGTACCGTGCCGTCAGGTAATTGGTGACTGCGGCGACGTCCTGGCTGCTCAATGCCGTGTTAAAGACCAATAATTCGGCGAGATCACCATCCCAGAGGCGACCGGGTAATGAGCGATCCAGCGCGAAACTGCTGGCGGTGACCGGGCCGGTCGTCTGCACGGACAGCACGGACCACATCGTCGGCATGTAGGTTGTTGTCCCATCGATGACCGTGCCGTTCAGGGTGGTCGTCCCGTTCCGCACGTTGGCAGAAGCCCAGTTCTTATCGAAAATCATGTGAGACTGCCCGCTGGTCCAGGGATCGCCACAGTGGAAATCGTAATTCGTCGTATCTCCCAGCAGGAACGAATAGCCATTGCTGGCGGCATTCTTTTTCAGCACCCAGAAGACAGTGCGGATATCCGTCATGCGTGGGAAGTCGAGTCTATCGTCGTTAAAGTCGAAGTTCACCGACGGCTGGTTATTGATGCCGGTATTGGCGGCCTGATAGGCGGGACCGCCGGTGACGGTCACCGTCTGATGGGCGAGGCTCTTATCCGGCCAGGCCGTCACCGTGCCGCCACTCTGCGTGAGGGTGTCCGCGCGCAACCAGAGCTCGAGACCGGCGATCAAGGTGGGATCGAAATTAATCGCATAGGTGCCGGCGGTCACCGGGCTGTCGGCCATCCCCGTCTTGTACGCGATGGCTTTCAGCGTGGTATTGATGCCGATGTTCACCGGGGTGGTGTAGACGGTGCCGTTCGTTTCACTCGGGGTGCTGCCGTCCGTGGTATAACAACTCGTCGCCCCGCTGGTGGCGGAACTGATGGTGACATTCTGCGGTGAGCTATAGGTGCCCGGCGTCGGCGAGAAGGTCGGGAGGGCACACTGGGTGTCGAAGGCGATTGCCGCGATGACGGCATTGGAATTGCCGTTGGTATTGACCACATGCAGCTTGGCATTCCCGGTGAAGTAGAAGACGACCCAGGTGCCGTTGAAGTTCGACAGTGTCACCGGACCGCCGGTCAGCTTGGTGAGACCGGTCGACGGATCCAGCAGGTCAAGGGTTTCGCTGCGCGGGCCATAATGGTCCCAGTCCAGGCAATAGACGGCCATGCGGTGTTGCACGCCGTCATTCGGGTTCACCAGCGTCACCAGCACATCGAAGGCAGCACCGCTGGAAGCCCAGCAAGCGCCGGAATGGGTGCCGGTCGCCGGATTGATAGTGGCGCGCGGGTCGGACTGATCCGCCGCCGCCCAGCACCAGGGGTACTGTCCAGTGGGCGTGACGCTCTGGACGTAGCTGCCGGTCAAATTATAGATATCGGCCCCGTTCCAATCGCACAGCACATAGCCGTTGCTGCCGTAGACATAGCCTCCGCCGGAGGACCACCAGGCACCCTGGGTGAGAGGATCGGTATACCAGGCACCGGTGGCCTGGATGATGTATTGACCGGAGGCGACGGCGCTGTCGAGGATGCCGGGCTTATACGCGATGGCTTTCAACAAAAAGCCCGCGTTGATCGTGATCGGTCCGGTGTAGACCGTCCCGACCGTCTCCGTCGGGGTGGTCCCGTCGGTGGTGTAGCGGATGGTCGCCCCACTGGTGGTGGTGCTGATGGTCACCGTTTGTGCGGACCCATATCCTCCCGCCGGCAGACTGAACGCCGGCGTGGCGCACTGAAGGTAAAAGACCCCGGTGGAGACGGCACTGGTGGCTGTGCCGGTGCAGGCGATGGCCTTGATGGTCGTCGCACCGGTGACGGCGATGGGCGTGCTGTAGACCGCGCTTGTGCGGCTGGGGGTGCTGCCGTCCGTGGTGTAGTAGATGGTGGCGCCGGCGGTCGCGCAGGTGAGGGTCACCGACTGGGCGCTGGTATAGGTGCCGCCCGCCGGGGTGTAGTTCGGCGTGGCCACCGCCGGCCCGCTCCAGCGGAACATGTTGGCTTTACCGTCATAGCCGCTGTTTTCGGTGAAAATGACGTATTCGCCGGTGGAGCGTTTGAACGCCGTGAGTCCCATTCGGGCATCTTCCCACGCGCAATTGCCGGAGACTTCAGGACCGGCACTCAGGATCGCCTCCAGCGCGCCGGTATTCGCATCGTAGGCGTTCACCTGGCCCCACAGGTCCGCGACGAAGCATTTGTCCTCCGCCACGTCGAAGCCCATCCAGCCGTGGGCACATCCCCACGGGCGGTCGACCTCGTACATGAAATTCGCGTTTGCTGCGCCGGGCTTGTCCAGAATACATTGCCAGCGGGCCGTGCGATTGCCGGTGCTCCAATTGTCATAGCGTGCCAGGTAGGTGGTGGCGTCGTCCTGACTGGTGGTGCGTGTATTGGCCGGCCCTGCCAGATACATGACGTCGTGCACGGAATCATACGAGACTCTGCTCGACTGTACCCACATGTTGATGGGGCCCAGGCCCGGATCCGGGAACGGGATGTCCTCATAGTCGCCCGTATTGGTGCCGTATATCGGCGCGCCTTGCGCGGTCAATCCGTTGCATTTGAAATGGCGCAACACCGGATTGGCATACGCCATGCAGGCCAACCAGACGTCGCCATTCGTATCGACCGAGAAGTAGTCCAGACTGCCGGGAGAGCCGACGCCGGTGTTGGTTACCTCGCCGGCATCCTCCACCCCGTTGCCATTGGCATCGATCCACACCTGGGCGCCATCGTTGCGGATCTGCCCGCATGGCACCGCGATTTCCCCGGCATAGCGGTAGATGCCCACATACCCGACACTCCCCTGTCCGCTGGTATACTGGATCAACGCGCGGCTGGCCCCGACGCGGCGCATCATCGTCTGGGCGGCGGGTTGGCGTGGCGCATCGCTATAGAGCTGCGGGTTCCAGTTGTAGCCGGTCTGCGACCACTCGCTGCCCGGCGCGGTGTTGGCGTAATTCATCGAGGCGTGCGAGTAGGTGGTATAGGCTTCCGCCCCGTCGCTATCCGGGTCGACGTCCGGGCAGTTGCAGAAGAGCAGGGAGTTGAGTTTCCACACCAGGTTGCCGGCGGGATCGAATTTCCGCAGGTCGCTGCCCTGCAGGTTGGAGGAGACATAGATGTTCCCCGCGGCATCGATGCCGACGCCCGAGAGCCCGTAGAAACGTTTGTACCCGCCGCTCGCCGGGTCATTGCACAGACCGGGATGGCTCCCGGCATACAGCCCGCCGGTGACCCCGAAACTGGTGTAGAAGGTGGGGGTGGCGGCCAGGTTGTTGTAAATCGCGATGTCCTGGTTGCTGCTGTTATCCGCGACCAGCAGGCGGTCGTTGGTCGCGTCATAGGCCAGCGCGACCGGGTTGACGATGTTGATCTGCTTGCCGGTGAAGGTGCCGTTGGGATGGTAGCACAACACCGCCCCGTCGTTATATTTCGTGGCTATTTTCGTGCCGATGGGGAAGTCGTTGGCTTCCCGGATGATCCACAGGTCGCCGCGGCTGTCCACCGCGATCGGGCCGGGACGATCGAACCTGAAGGCCCGCGTGGGGAGCTCGTAGAGTTCCGAGATGAAATTATTGACCTGTGGGCCGCCGCAGTTGATGGCGAACACCGACGTGCCGCCGGTCAGGAGCTCGAAACCGCAGATATTCCCCCCCGCAAAATTGACCGCGAGAGTGCCGTTGCCATCCGAGGAGACGTTGGGGATATCGATCACCAGCGCTTTCAAACGCCCGCCGGCCAGCGCGATGATATCATAGGTATACCAGTTGCCGCCGGCACCCACGGTCAGCATCGCCTTGCCCGTCTGCGTCTCGGTATACTCGGCGCAATGACAGCGGAGCGTATAATTGGTGTTCGGCGTCAGGCCGGGGATGGTATAGGTGGTAAAATCGTTCGCGCGTTGCGACTGGTAGACCGCCATGGGGGCGGCATTCGGCACACCGGTCGTGTCGATCGTCTGCGTGGTGAGTTTCTGTGCGCTGTTGTTGGCCGAGGCGTAATAATACAGCGTGGGATGCGGCACGGCCACGCGGATCTTGCCCGTGCTGGAATCGCTGATATAAATTTCGTTATTTCCCGTCGCGACGCCGCTGATGACGGAGCGGCCATTGACGGCATCATACGAGTCGATGCTGAGATCGACATGCTTCGACGCCGAATAGGTGACGAGCATATCGCTTTGCACCAGGTAGTGTCCGCCCGCCCAGTAGGTATACGTGCCGTCGCTGGCCACCGACCCCTCGTTGCCGCCGCCGCCGCACATCTCGTTGCCGTCGCGGGGAGCATGGAGCACCGCGCCATCCTTGTAGATCTTCGTCGCCTCGCCTTCTTCATCGTACGGCGAGTTGGTGAAGCAGCGGCCATCCGGTGCGGTCCACAACGCGGAGATCGAGTTGGAGACATGCCCGTCCGAGAGGTTGCCGCCGAAGGTCTCGCCGAACCAGCTCGTTTTGTAACCCAGATTCGGCGTGCCGATGGTGATGGTGTCGAAGGTGGCGCTGCAGGTGACATTTGCGGCGCCGCCGGCGGCGAAGAAGCCCACTTCAATCGTCCCGGTCGGGGCGAACTGCCACCCGCTGTTATTGGTGATCATGGTCCAGTAAAAGCCGTCCGTGGATTTGTAGACGGCGAAGTTTTTGCCCACGCGATCGATGCGCAGCCAGATCGGCAGGGTGAGGTAGGTGGGGGTCGCGCTCCAACTCCCGCCGTAGGTGGTGGCGGCATCATGCGCGGAATAGCCCAGGACGTTCTTGCCATCGCTGTTGTCCTGGTACTTGAACACGACTTGCGCCGTCGTTGCATTGGCGGCGTTGCTGTCGCGCAGCATGATGCCGGCGTGCGCGTGCGCGTTGCCGGTGAAGCCGCTGAGGCGGGCGATTACTTCCGTGTCGCCGGACGCCGTGGTGTAGGTGTAGTGGAGCTGGTCGGCGCCGGTGGTGGTGTCGCCGGTGCCGGCGCCGGTGACGGTCACGGCCCCGGCGTTCTCCGTGTGGCTCCCGGCCACCGTGGGGGCGCCGATGTCGGCATCAAGCCAGGTGGTCGCCCTGGCGCCGGAGATGCCGCCAAACAGCAGCATGAGCAGTGCCAGCAGCATCTGATAAAGGGGTGATCGAGGTGTAGGCATCGCGTTCTCCTCCCGTGTAGCGGGATACCGATCGCCCAGCGAGTCAGCGCCCATGCGCAGGACAGGCTGCGGCAACGTTCTCGCAATAATAAAATGATTATCTTACCGATACAAGCTATCGTCAATAGAACGTTTGCTCTATTTTGAGCAGAGATTGCCGTATTTACGTGGAGGTGCATGTGGGAAATGGGGGGATAATGGTGAAAATATCCTGCGATAACGATGCCGCAATATAGCGTGAAAAGCCATGATATGGTAGACTACTCAACAGGACTCTTGCTCGATACCGAATCAGCTGCTGATAGGCATGAACAGGCCGACGGGAGATGCACCGGTTTCGGGGACTGACATCGAAACTCCGGTCGCCGGGGATGCTGCTCGTGGCTAAATCTCGCCTTTGGTTGGGAGCTATAGGGAGTTTCGGTGTCTGTCCCCGAAACCCTATGGGAGAACCGTTTTTGCGCATGAGTAAGAGCATGAGTATGAGTATGAATATGAATCATCAGGGTTAGGAGGAGTGGGGGATGACCAGTGAGGAACAACTATCCGCAACAGCAAAGCTGCCCACCCTGGCCGATGTGGCGCGGCACTGCAACGTGAGCATCGCAACGGCTTCACGCGCCTTCCGCAATGCCGACCGCATTGCGCCTGAAACACGCGAGCGCATCCTGGCGGCGGCCGCCGAGATTGGCTACGATGCCGAAGTCTACGCGCCGGCGCGGAAGATGCGCCTGGGATCGCAAGGTCGGCATCTCGCCAGTTATGCCATCGCCCTTATCATCAGTCCCGCCATCACCACGGTGAACTATTATGCGCTGCTCTTTCGTGGCGTCGCCCAGGAGATCGAGGAGCATGGCTACACCCTGATCATTAAAATGTCGACCGGTGACCTGGCGGCACTGCCGGTGGAAGAACGGTTGCCGCCGATCCTCGCCCGTGGCGATGTCGACGGTTTTCTCATTGCCACGGGAGATTTCGGTCTCTATGAAGCGATTATGCGGCACCCCCTGCTGAAGCAGCGTCCACGCATGCTGCTCCTCGGGCGGTATATCGATCCGACCAGCGGACGCATCATGCCGGGCATCAAGGCCGATGAACAACACGGCGCGTATCTGGCCGTCCGCCATCTGCTTGAGCTGGGGCATCGTCACCTCGTCAGAATCTGCCACCCCTACTACGAATTAAACTGGAACCTGCAGAATCGCTATCTCGGCATTGTCATGGCGCTGACCGAATATGGCCTGAATCCGGAAACGCACCTGCATACGTATGTGGATAATGGTGAGCTCATCGTCTCCCCGGAGCTGCGTTCGCCATGTTACCCGCCGCCGCGGCTGGATGAGGAAGGGCTGAAGACGCATCCGTTCCTCGGCTTTCTACACGAGCATCCCCAGATTACCGGCGTGTTGGCAACCAATGATGCGAACGCCATCCAGAGCTGGCGTGTGCTGACGCGCGCCGGCTATCGCGTGCCGGAGGAGATCAGCATCGTCGGCTTCGACGATGCGGACCCGCTGTTGAACGACGCGCAGGATAATATCTTGACCACCGTGCGTATCCCCCTCGTTGAGATTGGCCGCGAAAGCGTGCGCCAGCTCATCCATCAGATCAACGACCCGCAGCAGGAAATCAACGATACCGTCTTCTCGACCGAGCTCATCATTCGTGGGACCACCGGGCCGGCACGCCAGGCATAAACACGGGCGGGGCTGCCGCCTTCCTTCCAAACAAGAATCTTCCTTGGTACCGAAATCCAGCTTCGGATGGGTCGAGATTCCTGTTTGGGAGGTCGGCGGCAGCCCCGCCTTTGCTCACCAGGAGGTTCGCGCTCCAGGCTATGGTTGCGTAATACTCACATTGTCAAAAGTGACCGTCTTGGCCGCACTGGTGTTGCCGCTGGTCACCGCCAGGCCGACGTAGATGGGGTCGGTCATGGTGACAGTTGTCCCCGAGCCGACCGCTGTCCAACTGCTGCCGTTGGCGGACATGAAGGCGGAGAGCGTGTTGCTGCTGCGCACCACTTTCACCCAGTAGGGCGGCGCGGCCGCGGTGCTGCTGGTGGTCGAACTGGTGCTGCCGCCGGCGCTGGTGCGGCGCAGGAAGTAGACATAGTAGGTGGACGTCGGCTTGTACAGCGCCGAGGCCTCGATGCTGTTGGCATTGAGGTTCTGCCGCATCATCACCCCCGCGCGGGTGGCAGTGGAGGGACTGGTGGCACTCGCCACGCGGGCGACGATGGTGGTGTTGCCGCTGAATTGGCGATAGACGTAGCGGAAGGCATCCGCCGTGCTGGTCACCCCTGCTCCGGCGCCGCTTACCGTGAAGGTCGAGCCGCTGTAGCTGGCACTGCCCGCCACCCCGACAGAGCCGATGTCGCTGGTGCCCCAGACGATGATGTTCACCGCGGATGAGGTGGTGGTGACGTTGTTGTTGTCATAGGCTTTCGCCGTCAGGGAGTAGTTGCCCATCGCCACATTCGTCCACGTGTAGCTGTACGGGCTGGTGGAGACGGTGCCGACCAGGGTACTGCCCTGGTAGAACTCCACCTTGCTGATCGTCCCGTCGCTGTCCGAGGCGGTGGCAGTGAGGGCCACACTGGCCGGGGCGATGTAGTTGGTGTTGGCTGCCGGCGCGGTGAGGCTCACCGTCGGCGGCGTATCGGAAATCACGTTCACCCCACTGGAGGTGGTGGTGAGGTTGTAATTGTCATAGGCTTTCGCCGTCAGCGTGTAGCTGCCCGCCGCCACGTTCGTCCAGGTGAAGCTGTATGGACTGGTCGAACTGGTGCCCAGCAGATTTGCGCCGTTGTAGAACTCCACTTTGCTGATCGTCCCGTCCGTGTCGCTGGCCGTGGCCGTGATAGCGATGCTCGCGGGAGCCGTAAAGACCTGGCTCGGTGTCGGGGCGGTGATACTCACCGTGGGTGCGGTGTCGATAGTGTAGACACCTGTGGTGACCGTGCTGTTCCCCATGCCGCTCTTATAGGCAATGGCTTTCAGCGTGCAGGACGCGGTGAGACTCACCGCGCTGCTGTAGACCGTGCCCACGGTATCACTCGGCGTGGTGCCGTCGGTGGTATAGCGGATCGATGCCCCGCCGGTCGTGGTGCTGATGGTCACGTTCTGCGCGGAGCCGTAGGTGCCCGCCGCCGGGGTAAAGGTCGGCGCGGCGCAGGGGCCGTTGCCGGCGCCGTAGGTGTAGAGCGTCGCCTGGGCGAAATCAATGCCGTCCGCCTGGCGCACCGCATAGACGCCGGTGAAGGCCAGCACGATATAGCGGCCGGAGACGGGGGGCGAAACGGGCACATTGGTGGTGGCTTGCACCGTCGGAGTCGAGAGGGTCAAGCTCCCCGTCGCCGCCGGCGTGGCCGCCCCCGGCACGCTGAAGCTGCCATCCGCGTTGTAGGTGATCGGCTGCGTCGAAAGGTCGGTGTTGGTCACGTAGACCGTGACGCCGGTGGGTTGTTGATTGGCACGGTCGGCATACACGCTCAGGTCGGCGTTCAGCACCGTCACCTGCCCGACACTCGCCGCTGCCCCCAGGTCAAGGACAAACAGGCTGGGATCGCCGCCGCTGTCGCCCATACAGGTGTCGAGGTGGCCGGGGTTGCCGTTGAAGAGGGCCAGCACGACGCTGTTCAACCCCGGTGACCACCATCCCGTCTGGTTGCCATTGAGTTGGTGGCGGAAGAAATTACAGCTCTGGACGGTGACCGGGGCGACCGCCAGGACGCCGCTGATGGTGTAGGCGCCGCTGGTGACCGAGCTGTCGGAATAGCCGGTGGCATAGGCCATCGCCTTCAGCGTACAGGAGCTGCTGATTGTCACCGGGCCGGTGTAGAGCGTGCCGGTCGTTTCCGTCGGGGTGGTGCCGTCGGTGGTATAGCGGATCGATGCCCCACCGGTCGTGGTGCTGATGGTCACGTTCTGCGCGGAGCCGTAGGTGCCCGCCGCCGGGGTAAAGGTCGGCGCGGTGCAGGGGCCGTTGCCGGTACCGTAGGTGTAGAGCGTCGCCTGGGCGAAATCAATGCCGTCCGCCTGGCGCACCGCATAGACGCCGGTGAAGGCCAGCACGACATAGCGGCCGGAGACAGGGGGCGAAACGGGCACATTGGTAGTGGCTTGCACCGTCGGAGTCGAGAGGGTCAAGCTCCCCGTCGCCGCCGGCGTAGCCGCCCCCGGCACGCTGAAGCTGCCATCCGCGTTGTAGGTGATCGGCTGTGTCGAAAGGTCGGTGTTGGTCACGTAGACCGTGACACCGGTGGGTTGTTGATTGGCACGGTCGGCATACACGCTCAGATCGGCGTTCAGCACCGTCACCTGCCCGACACTCGCCGCCGCCCCCAGGTCAAGCACAAACAGGCTGGGATCGCCGCCGCTGTCGCCCATACAGGTGTCGAGGTGGCCGGGGTTACCATTGAAGAGCGCGAGGACGGTGCTGTTCAACCCTGGTGACCACCATCCCGTCTGGTTGCCGTTTAAGTTGTGACGGAAGAAATTACAGCTCAGGACGGTGACGGGTGCGGGCCCCAGAATGCTGTAGGTGCCGCTGGTGACCGGGCTGTCGGTATAGCCGGTGGCATAGGCCATCGCCTTCAGCGTACAGGAGCTGCTGATTGTCACCGGGCCGGTGTAGAGCGTGCCGGTCGTTTCCGTCGGGGTGGTGCCATCCGTGGTATAGCGGATCGATGCCCCGCCGGTGGTCGAGCTGATCGTCACCGTCTGCGCACTGCCGTACGTGCCCGCCGCCGGGGTAAAGGTCGGCGCGGCGCAGGGGCCGTTGCCGGCGCCGTAGGTGTAGAGCGTCGCCTGGGCGAAATCAATGCCGTCCGCCTGGCGCACCGCATAGACGCCGGTGAAGGCCAGCACGATATAGCGGCCGGAGACGGGGGGCGAAACGGGCACATTGGTGGTGGCTTGCACCGTCGGAGTCGAGAGGGTCAAGCTCCCCGTCGCCGCCGGCGTGGCCGCCCCCGGCACGCTGAAGCTGCCATCCGCGTTGTAGGTGATCGGCTGCGTCGAAAGGTCGGTGTTGGTCACGTAGACCGTGACGCCGGTGGGTTGTTGATTGGCACGGTCGGCATACACGCTCAGATCGGCGTTCAGCACCGTCACCTGCCCGACACTCGCCGCTGCCCCCAGATCAAGCACAAACAGGCTGGGGTCGCCGCCGCTGTCGCCCATACAGGTGTCGAGGTGGCCGGGGTTGCCGTTGAAGAGCGCGAGGACGGTGCTGTTCAACCCCGGTGACCACCATCCCGTCTGGTTGCCATTGAGTTGATGGCGGAAGAAATTACAGCTCTGGACGGTGACCGGGGCGACCCCCAGGACGCCGCCGATGGTGTAGGCGCCGCTGGTGACTGAGCTGTCGGAATAGCCGGTGGCATAGGCCATCGCTTTCAGCGTGCAGGAGCTGCTGATTGTCACCGGGCCGGTGTAGAGCGTGCCGGTCGTTTCCGTCGGGTTGGTGCCGTCGGTGGTATAGCGGATCGACGCGCCGCCGGTGGTCGAGCTGATCGTTACCGTCTGCGCCGATGCATACACCCCCGCCGTCGGGGAGAATGTCGGCGCGGCGCACGCGTTCGGGTTACCAGGAATCAAACCCACCCAGGTCGAGGCAACGCCGGTGCCGCTGCCGGTGCAACGGTATTCGGTGGGCTGACCCTGGCCGGGGTACGGCGGATAGGCGATGTGCGCTTCCCGTGTCCAGGTTTTCGTCGCCGGCGGAAAGCTGCTCAGATCCTGATGCACGGTTTGCACGTTGTTGTTGGCATACCCACCCACACCGGTGGTATCCACCCAGGTTTGCACCGGGATGGTGTTGCTGCAGGTGTAGATGCGCCCGAAGGCGTTCGGGTCGCTATTGTTGATGAACGACGCGAAGGTCGATCCGCCGGAGACGCTGGTGACGGTATTGTTGTACGTTTCGAACCCGACGGGCGGATGCGAAAAGTTCGGAATTTCCAAAAAGCTCGCGGCGGACGGCAAGGTCGCCACGCTACAATCATGCAGGCTGACGTTGCCATATACCGGGGTGAGACTGAAGGCGGCGACACTGGGATACGCCTGCCCGCTATTATTGGCGGTGATATTACTGATGTAGGGGATCCAATCGTTATATGAGCGCACGAGATACCTGGTATAGGCTCCGGTCCAGCCGCTGCTGCCGATGGTGATGTTGGTGAACATCGGCCCGCCATCCAGGGTGAAGATCCCGTAGCGGCCCGGGGTGGGAATGGTGAGGTTGCGCCCTGTCACCGTCATCATATGGTTGAAGAACGCCGCCTCCACCCCCTGCAGGGTGCTGTCGGCCAGATAGAGCGTATAGGAGTTGCACCCGACCCACCAGGCGCCGATGCCGTAATAGCCGCCACGGATATTCAGGTTGTAAAAATCACAGTTCAACTGGTAGCCGGTGTCGATGCCGATGCCCCACGGATAGAATTCCGTGTCAGTGCAATTCTTGATGCCCAGATCGTGGATCGATTGCGAACCCCCGCAGGCGCCGCCCGGTGTGGAATCGATAGTGCGCCACCAGCCGTATCCTTGCTGAGTGGCATCGCCGGCAGCGGCGCCGAACTGTACGCTGATGAGATTGCCATAGCGGTAAAGATCGCTTGACGTGTGCGGGGTGCTATCCTGCCAGTTGTCGGTAAAGGGGACGAACGCCAGTGTGTTCGCCGAATTGTCAAAGAAGCGGAACTGGTCATTCGGCACGGTGACCCCGTCCGCCTCCAGTTGCTGGCTGTTCAGCGCCCCGACTTGATAACGCGCGTCGGCAGAGAGGTGGAAGCCGAAGTATGTCATATCCTCCGGATAACTGTATTGACTTGGGTTGATGCCGAAGCCGTTGTCGCTGCCGCCAAACACAAGTGAGCCGACTTCATTGGCGGCCAGCGTGCGCCCGGGAGCCATGGTGGCGGTGCAGAGCAGGATGACTTTATTCTGCCCGGGATTATAGCTCCAGAGCGCCAGCGTATGCGAACCGTCTCCATTACGCTTCATCTGCAAAGTGAGACGCGCCACCTCGCCGGGTTGAATTTGTTCCGAGCAACCGCCAGAGACGGATGTCCCATTATCCAGCCGGGCGGAAAAGCCCAGGGTGTTCCCGGTGCCGGTGCCGATATACAGCACGGCATTCTGGTCGGCGGTATATGGACCCTGCGCGATCGAACCCTTGTATACGATGGAATTGTTGTTCTTCACCCCGATATCCAGCGTGAAATTATCCAATCCGTTGAAGTGCGAGACCTGCCCGGTGCTGCTGTTGAGCAGTGTCCCGCCGGCGAACGGGGAGGCATCGAAGGTGGCCCAGCTCTGGCGGCGCCGCGCCCAATAGGCCGTCCAGTTGGAGCCGGAACCCGGTTGCGTCACTGTCTGGTCGGAAGTATGCGCCTGGATGCAGACATACCAGGCGCCCCAATTGGCCCAATGACCATCACTCAAGCCATTCTGTACCACATCACCGACCCCGTAGTTGAAGCCGGTTTGCCAGTCGCCCATCACATGTCGCAGCGACCAGTACGCCGTCCAGTTGGAGCCGGCGCCTGGTTGTGTCACGGTGTTATCCGAAGTATGCGCCTGGGTGCATACATAGTATGCACCGTTATTGGTAATCATCATACCGACGCTATATTGATAGCCTGACTGCCACGGTCCCCAGTAGCTGACCCCGGTATGGTAGTTGCCGGAATTCGGGTATTCGGTATAGTCGCGCAGCCCGTAACGGGTGCCGCTCACCGAGCCGTCGTAGATGCCCGTCAACAGCGGGCGGTCGGCAGGGGTGGTTTCCGCGCCCATGTTCTGCATATACCACGCCTGGTTGATGATGGTCATCCCTTTGTAGCCCGGCGCGGCCTGTAAAATGCTGGTAGCGCTATCCACCCCGACCAGGGAGGTATTGCTTTGATCCAGCGTGATCGGCTTGTTGAGGTAAAAAGTGCCTGCCGGGATATAGACTTGCGCCCCCGGGCTATTGTCAATGGCATTCTGGATGGCCGTCGCATTTGCCGAGGCATAGCTCGGGTTATTGGCCACGGCCCCCAGTGTGGTAATATCAATGCGGTCCGCACTGGCCGGCAGCACGCCAAGCAATGCTAGCGCCAGCAGCACCCCAAGGCGGCCATACAACGAAGCAAGGTGTTTCATTCTTCTCTCCTTTCCCATCGGGATGCGTTAATTCACTTTCCCCACGCCGCTCCAGGTGCCCGGGGCGCCGGTCTGCGTACAGTCGTACTCGATGTACTTGTTGCCGTTGCCGTCCGCCACCGGATGGTTGACGGTGAAGATGTCGCAGCCGCCCAGCCAGGTGCCGTTGCGCAGCGGGCGCCCGAGGGTGGCGCTGGTGACGAAGGCGGTGCCGCCGTTATAGGTGAAACTGACCGGACCATACCCGTCGCCGGCGACTCCGTTATTACCCAGCCCGTTCGTGAGCGCATTGGTGGAGGAGGCGCCAATGATACTGGCGGCGCCGGTCGTTACCAGGGAAGCGTAGAGCCCCTGGGTCGTCACGACATCACCCCAGGTATCGAGGCTGGTATTGGGTTCGGTACATAGCAGGTAGTACGTCGTGTTGGCGGTGAGCGTCACGCCGGTGCCCAGCGAGACATAGTTGAACTGTCCCGGCGTGGCGCCGTTCATGGATAGGGTGGCGGTGGCCACCGCCACCGGTGGATTGGCAGTGGTGTAGATGCCGATGGTATGCGCGGCGCTGTCGCCGGCATAACACCAGCGACCCAGGCTGTTCACGGTGATGTTGCTGGCGCCCACGGTAAAGGCATAGCCGTTATAGCTCGTCGGCGAAGGACCGCCGGCCGGCGGCAACGTCGTATTCGGATGCAGCACCTTGATGCCGCACTGCCCGCCGGCGCCGGTATAGGCAATCCAGCGGCGCATATTGCAGCTCGTTTGCAGCGCGTCGTAAACGGTGCCGGTCCAGCGCGTGTTCGGACTGTCGGTACGCACCCAGGCATCCATGCGATCGCCATCCATCGTACCATCTGGCCGGCAGATGCCGGTAATGGTGAGCAGTCCGGCCGATGCCGCCGGATTATCTTTGATCTCCAGCACCGCGCTGGACTGCGCGCAGGTGCCATAATAGAGCGTGTCGATCGTCAACGTGTTATTGCTGGCGGTCTGCGCGGCGCCGCTCACCGGATTGACCGACGCTTCGTGGTAGAAGGTGGCATTGATCGGGGAGGCGCCGCCTTCGTTATCACACTGAATATTGGTATAAGTGAGCGGCCCGCCGCCTGGCCCGGCGTACGCGCGGAAGACGTAAGGGCACTGCGGCCCCGGCCCGTTCACCATTACCCCGGTGATTGATCCGTTCACGCCGTGCAGGCGCATGAAATTGCGTCCCGGGTAGGCGGAATAGCAGAACATGGTGAGATTCTGGTTGCTGCCGGCGTACGCCGTATCGATACTTCCCAGCGAATTGCAATTGGTGATATCGATCGCACAATAGGTGGGCGTCTCCATCGTGCCCCAGGAGAGGCAGTTACAAACGCCCCTGAAATCGAAAAAGCTGGCACTGCTTGCTTCACCCATCAAAAAGCCGATGCCGCCGACGGGGGCGAGATGTTGAAAGCTGAGCCCGCTCACCGGCGCGGAGGGACGATCGATGAGCCAGTAGCCGTTCATCATCCCGGATTGCCGGCCAAGCGCGAGGGGGACGACGGTTTTCGCATTGCCGGCGGGCGCACTGCTCAACGGCAGCAACGCCACGGTATCCGATCCGTTCCAGAAGAAACGATTGTTGTCATTGACGGTCTGATACCCGCCACTGTCATCGGACTGATAGGGCAGGCTGGCCTGTGTGCTGTTGATCGCCAGTGTTTGATCATAGCGCAGCGTGCTGGACACCTTGAAGCCGCAAAAGGTCCAGTCCGCCCCGGCGGCATTGCCGGCCAGTGAGGAGTTGGTCACATCACCCAGGCGGAAGGCTCCGTAGGAATATTCATTCAACAATGTGCCGCCGGGCAAGGACAGTTTATTCTTCAGCGTGCCGTCCAGCCACACCGTACACTGGTTGCCGGCGCCGGTCTGGTGCGTAAGGTCCATCTGGATGGTGAGGCGATGGAGATTGGTATCGGTGATGCCGGTAGTAAAGGAAACGGATTGGGTGGACAGCGTGCCGTTGCTGTTTTGCGTATTGAAAGAGAAGGTGAGATTGTTGTTGTTCGCCGGATCGGTCGCCAGTTTATAGATCATCGAGCGATCCGTCATGTCGTTGGCGATGGTGGGAGAACCGACCCCGCACAGCGTGCCGGTCAGTGTGCCGGCGGCATTGTTCTGCACCGCCAGTTCGATGGTGAACTTATAGAGGCTGTAGTCATAATAATCGATGTTGTTTTGATTACAGAGCGGCGGCAGCCAATAGGAGTAGGGATTCAGCCCATTTTGCGTCCAGGCTGAGGCATTATAGGCCAGCCCGCAGTGCGGGAAGTAGCCAAAGGCGGTGGTGCCGTTGCTGTCTTTGGTGCGCAGGCCATAGCGCGTGCCCGCCGAGGCATCCATGGTGATCGCCGGGTAGTGCCCGCCGGTCAGCCCACGGCCGCCGGCATTCTTCGGGTCATGCGGCATGCCCACCAGGAAGATCGGTGAGAAATTGCCGGTATAGAGCACCGCGCGTCCCTGTGTGCCGACAATGGATACGTTGTCGGCGTCAACGAAGAGCGGTTTGTCGATATAGTACCGTTCGATGGCGGGGATGTAGACATGCCCCCCGCCGGCGGCGCTGACATCATCGATGGCCTGTTGCAACAGCGTGGTGCGCGTCGGGGTGTCCATGTCGGCGGTGCCGGTATTGGTCAGCGAGAAGGGATCATTGGACGTCCAGGTGGAACAGACGAAGGTGGTGCTGTTCGTCACGCTGGTGACGCTCCAGGTGCCGTTGAACCCGTAGTGGCTGCCATACATATCCTGGAAGCCGGAGATCACGGCGTTTTGCCCGGTTTGAAAATAGTGGTTGCTGGTGGTCGTCACCGTGATGTTCCCGGAATTATCACGGCTGATAGCAGCGATGGGCAACTGGTAGATACAATACGGCGCGGTGTTGGTGGTGACATCCAGCGCCAGTGCACAGGTATGGAGTGCGACGGCGATAACGGTGAGCCACAGCCACCGCTGCAGGGTACGCGTGCAAGTCGCAAGCATACGGAATCCTCCTTTAGTGATTGATGTGTAACGCAATGGTGCCACGGAAAGTCCGTGCACCGGGAAGAGTCGCCGGCCAGGCCGGAATCAGCAGCGCATGCCGCTGCTGTCAAAATGGAGTGGTCTCGTATTGCGTCGCACAAATCACGCACATAACGGAAATCACGCCGGACAACGGTCCACGGTATCCCGTATCGCCATCATCCCGAGCAATATTATGACTGGGAGGTTTGTGCCGCGCACCGCTGGCAAGAACGCCGAACAGTTTCCTAAGAGACGGACCATTTCATCTCTTTCCACAGACCACCGCGAACTCCGCCGCGGGAACGACGGTGTCATGAGTAGAAATGCGGAACCGGTTCCACTATTCAACAATAGCATAAACTCGCCTATTGTCAAGAGGGTAGTGCGCTTTTTTTATTATGGAAAATCAGCGAAAGGGCGAAGGATGAGAAGACCATTTGACGGATTCTCGCGACCTTCGTACAATGCAACGTGGGCTGAATGAAACGAGTGGAGGAGCATGCCGTGGGACGCGGAAAAGCAACCGGTGAGACCAACCAGACCGTCACCCTCAAGGAGATTGCCCAGCGCTGCGGGGTGGGGAAGACGACCGTGTTCCGCGCCTTGAGCCAGGCGCCACGCGTGAAACCAGCCACCCGGGCGCGTATCCTGGCCATGGCGGCCGAGTTGGGCTATGACCCGGCGGAGCATGAGGTCGCACGCCACCTCGCCTATCACAAATCCGGGCGCCGCGTCCGCTACCAGACCATCGGCCTGCTGTTGCATAAGGAGGCATACAGCACCAACTATTATGTGCGGCTCCACCAGGGTATTGTGGCGGAAGTGAGCGACCGGCAGTATACCTTGCTGTCCATGATGTTTTCCAGCGGCCATTCCGCCAATATGACGATTCTTCAACAGATGTTCCGCCGCGGCATGGATGGGGTGATCGTGATGCCCGGCTCCCCGGTGATCGAGCGGGCGCTTGCTGATCTGCAGGAACGCCGCGTGGGCCATCACCTGCCGATAGTGAGCAATATAACCGAGGGGGATCGGCACGTGGTGACCGCCGATGAAGCACAAGGCGCGTACCAGGTAGCCCGGCAGCTACTCGCTCTCGGGCATCGGCATTTTCTGCATTTCTATAGCGACAGTACGAATCTGGCTCGGCGTCTCGATGGCATCCGCCGTGCACTGGCCGAAGCCGGATTCACGCCGGCAGAGCACCTGCACCTCTATGATGTCCCGGCCCAGGGGATAATCTGGACCGAACCGGTCGGACTGCAGGTGGAGCATGAGGCCAGCACACAGTACCGGCAGGAGTCACAGGCCTTTGCCCGCTACCTCGCGCAGCATCCGGAGATCACCGCCATCCTCGGTATCAATGATACGTGCGCTATCCACGCCTGGCGCGCGCTGGTACAGGCCGGCGCCCGTGTCCCGGAGGAGTACAGCATCGTCGGCTTTGATGATACCGATCCCCTGCTGGACACCAGCGGCACCAATCAGCTCTCCTCCGTGCGTATCCCGCTGGAGGAGATCGGGCGGAGAACAGTCCAAATACTCATTCAGCAGATCGAACACCCCGATGCCCCGGTGGGCAAAGAAGTGCTGCCCACCGAAGTATTCCTCCGCAGTTCGGTGGCACCACGCAAGAGCGAATGATCTGAAAGCACGCTGCGCACCGCGATGGCGCATCGGGTGTTGCCGGCGACGCTTTCAGGTTGATCTTCGTCATCGTCAGGTTCGACCCCGCCTGAAAGCGCGTGCCGCGCATGGTGGTGGCGGAAATGATGGCCATCCACCATTCCCGTGAAACAGGCCGGCGCGGGCCATCGTGTGATGACCCGCGCCGTTTATTGGCTCACCGGGAGGTAGATACAGTGTGATTAGTGATAAGTTATTAGTGATTAGTTATTGAGATGGTATCCGGACTAATCACGTATGACTACTCACGAATCACTCACCTCCCGTTACGGTTGCGTAATACTCACATTGTCAAAGGTGACCGTCTTGGCCGCACTGGTGCTGCCGCTGGTCACCGCCAGGCCGACGTAGATGGGGTCGGTCATGGTGACGGTCGTGCCCGAGCCCACCGCCGTCCAACTGCTGCCGTTGGCGGACATGAAGGCGGAGAGCGTGTTGCTGCTGCGCACCACTTTCACCCAGTAAGGCGGCGCGGCCGCGGTGCTGCTGGTGGTCGAACTGGTGCTGCCGCCGGCGCTGGTGCGGCGCAGGAAGTAGACATAGTAGGTGGACGTCGGCTTGTACAGCGCCGAGGCCTCGATGCTGTTGGCATTGAGGTTCTGCCGCATCATCACCCCCGCGCGTTCGGCGGTCGTGGCACTAGTGGCACTCGCCACGCGGGCCACGATGGTGGTGTTGCCGCTGCACTGGCGATAGACGTAGCGGAAGGCATCCGCCGTGCCCGTCACCCCTGCCCCGGCGCCGCTCACCGTGAAGGTCGAGCCGCTGTAGCTGGCACTGCCGGTGATGCCCACGGTGCCGATGTCCTGGGTGAGCCAGATGGTGTAGACCCCGGAAGTCACCGCGCTGTCGGCCATGCCGGTCTTGTAGGCGATGGCTTTCAACGTACAGGATGTGCCGATGTTCACCGCGCCGCTGTAGACCGTGCCGACGGTCGAACTTGGCGTGGTGCCGTCGGTGGTATAGCGGATACTCGCCCCGCTGGTGGTGGTGCTGATGGTCACATTCTGTGCGCCGATGTAGGTGCCGGCCACCGGATTGAACGTTGGTGCGGCGCAGGCGGGCAGCGTTGTCGTGCCACTCACCTGGAAGGGGGTGGTCGGGTTGTTGTAGTTCTCCCGCAGAATCTGCAGGACGTCGCCGCCACCGGCCAGGCTCATGGTATAGCGCAGGGTAAAGGCAGTATCGCCATTGACGTTGATCGTATGCGTGAGCGTCTGCCCGATGAAGTTGCCGTCGCCGTAGTAGGTGAAGACGTTGGTGTATGCCCCGCCGTTATGGCTGATATCGAGCGCGAGATAACTGGCTGCGGGCATGCGCGTCAACTGGTATTGCGACTCGGTGATGTTGCCGCTGAATTGTTGCCCGCTGGCGGCGGCGAAGGTGTAGGTGACGGTGCCGGTCTGGCCGGCCGGCACCATATAGTAGGCGCCGTTACTGCCGGAGTGGGATTCCGTCGCGAAGACCGCGCTGCCGCCGAGCAGGGCATTGGGATCGGCGCTATCATTGGAGGCATGCCATTGATAGGTGAAATTGCCGGGGCCGACCACCACTTGATTGAAGATGGTGTAGGCGGCGCTGCTGACCGAACTATCCGCCATGCCCGTCTTATAGGCGATGGCCTGCAGCGTACAGGTAGCATTGATCGTCACCGGCGTGCTGTAGACGGTGCCTACCGTCGAGGACGGTGTGGTGCCGTCCGTGGTATACCGGATAGACGCCCCGCCGGTGGCCGTGCTGATGGTGACCGTTTGCGCGCCGGTATAGGTGCCGGCGGCCGGGGTGAAGCTCGGTGCGGCGCATTGGATGGCGTAGACGCTGCTGGTGACGGGACTGTTGGCCATGCCGCTCTTGTAGGCGATGGCCTGCAGCGTGCAGGACGCAGTGAGACTCACCGCGCTGCTGTAGACCGTGCCCACCGTATCACTCGGCGTGGTGCCATCCGTGGTATAGCGGATCGATGCCCCGCCGGTGGTGGTGCTGATGGTCACGTTCTGCGCGGAGCCGTAGGTGCCCGCCGCCGGGCTGAAGCTCGGTGCGGCACACTGGATGGTGTAGACCGCTGAGGCCACGCTGCTGTTCGTCATGCCCGTCTTATAGGCGATGGCGTTCAGCGTGGTATTCGCACTGATGTTCACCGGACTGCTGTAGACCGTGCCCACCGTATCACTCGGGGTGGTGCCGTCGGTCGTATAACGGATCGAGGCGCCATTCGTCGTGGTGCTGATGGTTACCATTTGCGCCGAGCCATAGGTGCCCGCCGCCGGGTTGAAGGTGGGGGGGACGCAGTTGGGCAACCCGGTGGTCCCACTCACCTGGAAGGGGGTGGTCGGGTTGTTGTAATTTTCCCGCAGAATCTGCACCACGTCACCGCTGCCGGTGAGATCCAGGGTATAGCGCAGGGTAAAGGTGGTATCGCCATCGACATTGATGGTGTGCGAGAGTGTTTGCCCGATGAAGTTGCCATCACCGAGATAGGTGAAGACGTTGGTATACGCCCCGCCGTTATGGCTGATATCCAGCTTGATGGAACTTGGAGCCGTCATACGGGTCAACTGGTATTGCGATTCGGTGATGTTGCCGCTGAACACCTGCCCGGCTATCGCGCTGAAGGTATAGGAGACCGTGCCGGTCTGGCCGGCGGACACCATATAGTAGGCGCCGTTGGCGCCGGCGTGGGGTTCCGTCGCGAAGACCGCGCTGCCGCCGAGGACGGCATTGGGATCGGCCACATCATACGAAGCGTGCCACTGGTAGGTGAAACTACCGGGGCCAGCCACCAGCCCCTGTTCAACCACCACTTGCGCCGTGCTCGATTGCGTGCTGTTGCCGGAATTGTCATACGCTTTCGCCTTCAGCGTATAGGTACCCTGGGAGACATTGCTCCAGGTGAAGGCGTAGGGGCTGGTGCTGCTGGTGCCCAGCAACGTACTCCCCTGATAGAACTCCACTTTGCTGATGGTCCCATCGCTGTCACTGGCGGTGGCGGTGAGGTTGATGGTCGATGACGAGAAATGGCTGCCATCACTCGGCGCGGTGAGCGTCACGCGCGGCGCGGCATTGCCGGCGACCGTCGTCCCGCTGATCTGGAAAGGCGTGGTGGGGGCTTGGTAATTCTCGCGCATAATCTGCAGGACGTCACCACCGCCGGCCAGGCTCAGGGTATAGCGCAAGGTGAAGGACGTATCGCCATTCACGTTAATGGTGTGGGTGAGCGTCTGCCCGATGAAGTTGCCGTCGCCGTAGTAGGTGAAGACATTGGTATAGGCGCCGCCGTTATGGCTGATATCGAGTGCGAGATACCCAGCGGCGGGCATGCGCGTCAACTGGTATTGCGACTCGGTGATGTTGCCGCTGAACACCTGCCCGGTTATCGCGCTGAAGGTATAGGAGATCGTGCCGGTCTGGCCGGCGGACACCATATAGTAGGCGCCGTTGGCGCCGGAGTGGGGTTCCGTCGCGAAGACCGTGCTGCCGCCGAGGACGGCATTGGGATCGGCCACATCGTTGGAGGCGTGCCATTGATAGGTGAAGTTGCCCGGCCCGAGCACCGTCGGTGTGCCATTATCCGGGTCGGTGATGTTGATCTGCGCGGTGTCGGGTGTCCCGACGGTATAGGCGGGATTCGTCTCTGCCATCAGGAGGATGGTGGCCCCCTGACTCAGGCTGCCGGCCACCGGCGTAAAGGTGAGCGTTTGCGAAAGACTGTTTGCCGGGATGGTCACCAATCCGGTCGGCGCCGGTGTGTAGTGCACCGTCGGCGTCGCCGTCCCACTCGTCATATAATGTACGGTGAGCGGTTGCGTGAGATCGCCGGTACGGTACACGGTGATGCTGCCCGGGTCCGGCCCTTGATCGGATGCGGCGGCATCGGTGGCCTGCAGGGTCACCGTCTTCGGCGTGTAGTTGCCGTCCCAGTTGGTCACCCCCGTCCAGGTGAACGCCAGGGCGCTGCGGGTGATGGTATTCAGGTTGGTGACTTTATAACGGATGCTTTTGCCGTTCCACACTTCTTCCGCATACGCATACCGCGTATTGACATCGTTCGGCTGCATGAAGGCATCCACGCCATAGATATGATCGATCCACCCGGCGTAATAGTTGCTCTTCGCGCCGGGCAGCATGCGGGCGATGACCAGCCCATCGGCGGTATGCATATCCACCCAGTGCAAGGCGCCCCCGGAATGCCCGAAGTACCAATAGCCTGAAGCGGGATCCGGATCGATTGCGATGCAGCGGTTGACCGACGAGGTGGTGGGATAGGCAAACAGCAGCTTCCCATATGCATCATAGTGCATGACGGCCGCATCGCACAGGGGGGTGCGATACGCGGGGTCCATCCACGCCAGATCATAAATCTCATCCGCGCTGTTGATCTTGGTGTCAACCCAATTGTTTCCCCATGCCACCTGATTATCGGTCACGATCGTGGTGCCATTGGTGTCATACACCGGCGCGTACAGCGGATTGCCGGAGGGGTCGTTGCCGGCCGCATTATAACTCAACAGGTCATATTTGACCGGGCCTGCCCACAGGTTGCCGAGATCATCCGCCCAGGATGCCCCCACGGGAAGGGTCGTCACCAGCGTCATCCCCTGGCCATTGGGATAAAGGGCATAGACCGGGGTGGTCGCGGCGCCTTGATTGCCCACGCAGAAGAAGAAATCGCGCGGCGTACTATTGATGGTCAGGGTGCGGCGGATCATATGCCCGGAATTACCATCGGCGGGCGTCCAGTTGGCGATCAACCGCCAATGGCCATCCCCCAGCCAACCGGTATGGGTCGCAGCGAGATCGACCTCATATTCGAATCCGTGATAACTCACCAGGTGATGCGTATTGCCGCTGAGTTTATCGACGAAGGGGTCGGGGATAAACTCGCTAAACATGGTATCGTAGAGCGTGCCGTCCGCATTGAAGAGTTGGACGCGGCAGTTGCCGGTATCCGTCACCGCGATGCGGCCAGTGCTATCCACGGCGATGCCGGCCAGATAGCTTCCGGTATTCGCCCAGCGGAAAGAGGTATCCGTTACCGGCCCGGGCGTGTGCAGACTACCGAGGGTTTGCAGCCCGGCCAACGTGGGTGTGCCGGTGATGGCGTATTCCAGAAAACGTCCATTTCCCACTTCGGTGATGAACAAATGCGCGCTCGGTCCCCCGATGGTGACATCGTAGGGATCGTTCAGGCCGCTGATGCGTTTTGCGGTATCTTCGGTGAAGGTATAGGTGGAGCCGGTGATGGTATACGTATAGCGGCTCACGCGATTGCCGTTGTTGACGACCCAGATGACCCCCGGGGTCGTGCCGTCCCAGTCTCGCTCGACGCAGATGCCCAGCGGCATGGTGACGTCGAAGGTGGTGATGAGCGCGCCGGAGGTTTTGTTGTAGAGCTCGATACGATTCAGCAGGTAGTTGCTCACCCACAGCCGCGTGCCGTCCACCGCCAGTCCGCGCAACGGGGAGTCCAGGCGTCCGTGGTTCGGTTCCGCCCCCGGTGCCGTCGTGGTGCGGTTGGCATTGATGATGATGTAATTTTTGCCATTCCCCGTCCAGAGGGCGTTGTCTCCGGTGGCGGCGTTCCACACCACGATACAGTCGTTGACGCTGGAATCGCGGAAGACATTGGGGTCCGACCAGCGGTTATACCCGGTATAGACAAGGGTGCCGTCGGTGGCAAGACAATGGCCCGTCCAGTTGCGATGCCAGAGCGTCGTCCCGTCGGGGGCATATTTCCGTAACTCGGTATCCGGTTCCTCCCAGACCGATATGCCGTAGAGATTGTTTGACGCATCATACGCTACGTCGACGACGTTGCTGTTATCGTCAGTGGGGTCATACGGTGGCGTGCCCGCGTCGCCCACCGAGCCATCGTCGCTGCTCGTCACCTGGCTGACCAGCGAGCGCACTTCGTAGGTCGTGTTCACGGGGGCCAGGGCCCCGCTGTAATCACGCCCATCCCAATAGAGTTTCTGCGTGCCGGCGCTCACCGGATTGGCTTCCTGCAGCACCTTCACCAGCTTGCCGTTCGCGTCATACACGATCGCGCTGATGACGCCGGTCGCCGCGACCGGGACGTTATTGATCTCGTGCGGGGTGAAGGCGGTGGCCGCGGCGCCGATCACCTCCAGGCGCCCCAGCGAGCCGGTGCCGGTGCCGCTGCCCGCCGCGTAATAATCGGTCAGCCGCAGATATTGTGCTTCCTGCGCGGGGGAGACGGTGATGCGCGTGGCCCCCAGGGCGGTATGCTGATCCAGTACCGTCGTCCAGGTGACGTTATCCGGGCTGAGCTCGACTTTGCCGCCGTACTGCCAGGTGTCACTGCTGGAATTGAAATTCAAGTTGATGCGGATGATGCGCTGTGTGGCGCCGAAGTTGAGCAGCGCCACGGCATCGGCCGTCGCACTGCTCTTCCCGTTGATGCCGACCCAGTTCCACTGCCCGCTGCTCAGCTCGGTGGTTGTCAGGCTGCCATTCCGGCAGATATCCAGCCCGTCCGCGGTCGTCGGCGGGGTGGCCGAACTGGCCAGAAAGACGGCGACGTCGGTCAAGCTGATGGTTGACGCACTGGTGGCGCCATGTCCGGTAAAGCGGAGATAGCGTAATAATTGCGGGGGAAAGGTATCGCCGTAGGAGTTCCCGCCGAAGCCTTTCTCGGCGATCAGCGTGGTGTAGGTGATGCCGTCCGCCGAGCCTTCGACGAGATAGCTCTGCGGCAGGACCGCCCACTGGGCACAGACACGACTAATGAGGAACGACGCGTTCAAATCGACGTTCAGGATGACCTTTGCATTGGCATCGTTCGGAGTGACATTGGCGATGAGCGCCGTGCCGGAGCACATGTCGATGGCATTGGCGGCTGACGAGCCGCTTGCCAGCGTGGCGTTGACGAAGGAGACGCTGGCGGTGGGCAACTGATCGCCGGTCGTCCGATCAAATCGGCGCACGAGATTCGGCGTATAACACTGATAGGCGGTGTCGAGACCGTTAAAAATATTCGGGAAATTGTCAATGGGGAAATACGCGGGTTGGAAGGCCGCGCGGGTCGGCGTGGTGCCGCCCAACAGGCAGAAGCAGAGGACAATCCCCAGCAACAGGGGGATGCCTTGGTAGGATAATCGCATAAGAACCTCCTCGATGCATTGAGTGTTGAGTTACGCGCGATCCCTTACTCGACGGCTTCAGGAAGTCACGTCATTCCTGGAACTCCTGTCGATGTTTTCGTCGTCATTATCCTGCAGCAGATCGATGGCAAATAGACAAGGTCGATTGATCCGTGGCGTCATTCAGGTATCACTGATTATATTACACCGGTTTTTCCATAGCGCAACGAGGGTGCGGAATCGACGGAATCAGCGGGAGTACTCATGCACGAACGTCTGTCGGGGGCGTCCACTGTGCACGGCGGAACCTCCCCGGCATCCTGCGCGCATTACCGTGCAGGGGCACGGCACGAGTCACGAATGATGAGCTCGGTCGGACAAATATGTCGGATCAAGGGATGGGTGGGGTTGGCGAGGAGTTCGAGGGCGCGGGCCGCGCGATGGCCCATCTCGCGCAAGGGTTGGCGGATGACCGTCAGGGGACAGGTGTGATGCATGGTGAGCGGGAGGTCGTCAAAGGCCAGCAGCGAGAAATCGTCGGGGTAGGCAATGCCGCGCCGGTGACATTCCTGTATGAGCTGTTGCGTGATATCCCCTCCTCCGGAGACAATCGCCGTCGGCGGGTCGGGGAGGTGTGTCCAGCGGTCCAGCGCCATCGAGACGAGCCCCGGCAATCCCTCCGGGTGATTCTCGGTGATGATCAGTTCCGGATGGCGCTGGAGCCCGTAGCGATACTGCCCATCCTTGAACGCCTGAAGACGCTCGATACAGTCAGACATCGAGGACCGATCGTTGAGAAACGCGATCCGCCGATGCCCGAGCTGTGCCAGGTACTTTACTCCCGCCAGCACGCCGCCCTGATTGTCGATGCGGATGCTATGGAGGTGGGGGGAGGCGACATGCGATCCCACGCAGAGGACTTGCATGCCGAGTCGCGGATACTGCTCCAGCCGGTCGAGGTGTTCGAGCGTTTGCGAGACCGCGATGAGGCAGGTGACGCCGAAAAGACGCAGCGCGGGGACGACTACCGCATCCGGGTCGTGGTCGGTGAGCAATATCCAGTTCCGGCCCGGCAGACGTTCCTGGATGGCGTGCAGGATGGGGCCGCCATAGTCGTTCGTCCACATGGACGGCCCCCAGCCCAACACCACCACCGGTGCATGGGTAAATTGTTGCGTGGCGACGTTGCGGCAGACAAACGTCCCGTGTTTCGGGCGGCGCTCCAGCACCCCCTGGGTGATCAGCAGCGTCAGCGCGCGCTCGGTCGCCCATTTGGATGCGCCCAGCCGGGTCGCCAGGTCCAGCAGCGAAGGCAGGCGTTCTCCCGCGTGCCATGTCCCTTCCCGAATGGCAGCGAGTAACTGTATGCGAATGTGTTCGTACTTGGTTTGCACGATTGGCCACGCTCAACACAACGATAGCACCCCCCCATTGTATCCGTCAAGGCAAGCTGCTTCGTAACGCATTGCAGATTCCGGCGATTCCGCTTGCTCCTTGAGAGGGAAGCAGGTGCAAGATATAATGGAGCTGCGGCACCAGTCGCAGCACCAGGAACACGATGAGAAGGTAGATACATGACCGCATTTTCCCTGCCCGACCTCTCCATGCGACGCAGCCGGATCGTACTCGGAGATCGGATGCTCCGCCTCTTCAGTGGCACCGGCGCCATCTGTGCCCGTGATCGGATGGTCACCGGACTGGAGTACCTGCAATTCCCCCCGGTGGATTGCCCCAGTTACCGGTTCAGCCTCAGTTTTCGCGACCAGGGGACCGGGATCTTGGTCGAAGATCTGATTCACGACGCGTTTGAAGAGTGGCAGCGCGCATTCGGCGACCGCCCGGCGAACTACAATCCGCTTGCGATCAATTTGTCAACGGACGGCCCGTATACGCTGCTCCCGCAGGACGCCGTCTGGCATCCCAATGACATGCGGCGGAAAGGCACCTTCCATAAGCGATTCAACGGGAAATGGCTGTCCTTCTCGCTGGCTACCCGCACCACGGTGTCCGCGGAGCGTGATGAAACGTTGCTGGAAGTCACCCTGTGCAACCGCGGTTCGGAACCGCTGGAGCTGGTGGTGGTCCCGACGCAGTGCGCCCAACAACTGGGCTGGTTTCGCCCCAATGTGCCCACGCCGACCGCCGCGGAGGTCACCGTCGAAAGCTGTTATGCCATTGCCTCCGACCAGGTCCGCGTGAGCCTCTGCAGCGACTTGCCCACCAGCGACGACGGTTGGACATGGACGATTCCCGCCGGCGAGGAGCGGACGTCCTGTTTCGCTATCGCGGTGCAGCAGGCGACAGATCCACAGCTTCCGCCGCATGATGCCGCATTGCCCGCACGACTCGCGCAGGCGCGGGCGGCCTCGACGCAACGGCTGGCGCGCGCCTTTGCACAGATGCCGGTGGTGCATAGCCAACATCCCCGCCTGGAAGAATTTTACCAGCGGTCGATTCTCACCATTCTCGACGCGCGCTGGGAACATCCCGACTTCTTCCTACACCCATTTTATGCTGTGGGTACCTGGCTCTTTACCATCGCCTGGGATACCTCGTTTTGTGGCAGCGCCCTTGCGCTCCTCGACCCGGAGGGTTTGAAAACGGCCATTCTCACCTACGCGGAAGCGGACATGCTGGTCAACAGTTGGCTGGCGTGGACCGGGCAGCACGGTCGCTCCTTCTATGTCGCCAATACCTTTTCGCTGCAACGGCTGGTGCAAGAATTCATGAATGTCACCGGCAGTCGCGCGCTGTTGGATGCACCCGCCGGCGAGACGACGGTGCTGGAAGCGCTGAAACGACTGGCGCGCGGTATCGATGAACGTTTCGCCCGAGCGGATGGGCTGCTCGACTTTGGCGCGGGGACCGGCGCCATGTTGGAATTGCGCACGGATGGGCAAGAGCATATCGGCGCCATTATGAACCTGCACGCCGCCGCCTATTCCGCCTGGTTGGCCGAGCTCTGTGCGGCCCGGCAGGACCCGGACGCGGCTGCCTTTGCGGCGCGGGCGGCGCAACTGCGGCAGGCGGTACAGCACTCGCTGTGGAACGAGTGCGTGGGGTGGTTCGATAACCGCTTCCCGGATGGCCATCGCGAAACGGTGCTCTCGTACCAGGTATTCGAACTGCTGGGCACCGGCATGCTGGAACCGGCGCAGGAAGCCGTCTTGCGGGCCCGGTTGCTGCCGGGCGTCTTTCTGGCGGACTACGGCATGTATTCCATCTCTCCCCTCGATGACATCCACTACGATGACGAGGACGCCGATTGGGGCGGCGGGGGCCAATATGCCGGGATGCCGCTTCGCATCGCGGAGACGCTCTATCGACACGGCCATCCCGAATTGGGCTGGGCGGTGCTCTCCCGTTGTCTGCGCTGGTGCGAAGGGTTCCCCTATTTCCCGCAGGAGCCTTATGCGGAGAAATTGGGCTGTCCGTCCGTCGAGCAGGCGGTCACTATCGCAGGCGGCGGCGGAATCCAGACCATCCTGAGCGGGATTTTCGGCTGGCGACCAGCCGATGACGGCTCGCTGCTCGTGGCCCCGGCCTGGCATGCAGACATCGGCGAGGCCACAGTGCAGGGGCTGCTATGGCACGGGCAAACCGTGGAGATCCGCCTGACAGCGACGGGTTTTACCGTAGTGCTGAACGGCGATACCTTCAGTGAGCGTCCCTATTCGGAACCCTTGCATCTGCAAAAGGCGATCGGACCGGAACTATCGCTCGCGCGTACCTAACCCGGATGATTCATGACTTCATCATCCAGGTTAGCGATGCAATATTCCTGAACGGGTGCATGAATAATGCGGGCTAACCCCCAGCCTTTTCCCGGCGGAGGAAGGGGAGGGCCGGTGCGGTCATGCGGCGCTGGCTATCGTATTTCGCTCATCATGCTCCCCGGTCGGCGGCGGGGAGGTGCGCGCGAGTGACAACGGCGCGTGCCACCTTGCGGTGACACGCGCCGTCTTTTCGCCTCCGTTGATTCACGTCGCTTACGGTTGCGTGATGCTCACATTGTCGAAGGTGACCGTCTTGGCCGCACTGGTGCTGCCGCTGGTCACCGCCAGGCCGACGTAAATGGGGTCGGTCATGGTCACAGTTGTCCCCGAGCCCACCTGGGTCCAACTGCTGCCGTTGGCGGACAGGTAGGCGGAGAGCGTGTTGCTGCTGCGCACCACTTTCACCCAGTAGGGTGGCGCGGCCGCCGTGCTGCTGGTGGTCGAACTGGTGCTGCCGCCGGCGCTGGTGCGCCGCAGGAAGTAGACGTAGTACGTCGAGGTCGGCTTGTACATTGCCGAGGCCTCGATGCTGTTGGCATTGAGGTTCTGCCGCATCATCACCCCCGCGCGGGTGGCAGTGGAGGGACTGGTGGCACTCGCCACGCGGGCCACGATGGTGGTGTTGCCGCTGAATTGGCGATAGACGTAGCGGAAGGCGTCCGCCGTGCTGGTGACGCCGGCCCCGGCGCCGCTCACCGTGAAGGTGCCGCCGCTGTAGCTGGCACTGCCCGCCACCCCGACAGAGCCGATGTCGCTGGTACCCCACACGATGATGTTCACCGCGGATGAGGTGGTGGCGACATTATTGTTGTCATAGGCCTTGGCGGTCAGGCTGTAGTTGCCCATCGCCACATTGGTCCAGGTGTAGCTGTACGGGCTGGTACTGGCGGTGCCGACCAGGGTACTGCCCTGGTAGAACTCCACCTTGCTGATCGTCCCATCGCTGTCCGAGGCGGTGGCCGTCATCGCCACGCTGGCCGGGGCGATGTAGTTGGTGTTGGCTGCCGGGGCGGTGAGGCTCACCGTCGGCGGCACATCCAGCGCGTACTTGCTGCTCAGCGCGTTCTGCACCTGTGCGAGATCCGTGCTGTTCAGCACGTGGTCATAGACGATGATCTCCGCGAGATCGCCGTGCAAGGCCAGCCACCCGCCGAAGCGCGCGCCGATATTGAACGTGGTGGTAACCACGCCGGTGTTGTTGATATTGCCGGTGAAGTTCTGATTGAGCACCTGCGCGCTGCCGTTGAAAGTGAGTTGTTCGCCGGCATCGGTACCGTCGAAGGTATGAATGGCCATCACCGGGCCGCCGAGATTGGCCGCCCAGGTGCTCGGGCTGGCGCAGACGATGTCTTTGCCGGTCTGCGTACCGCGCCGCACGGAGACAGTGCTGTAGGTGCTGGTATAGAGGAAGCAGCCGTCATTGCCCACAGTGTTGGCGCCGTGCTCGTAGACGATCTCCGAATTGGAGGTCGTCTTGAATACCGCGATGATGCTGTAGGTGCCCATGGGCAGCGCGCTGACCTGCAGCCAGCTATTGCCGCTGAAGCGCACGGCCGGTTTGCCGTTGAAGACATTGGTGGTGAAGACCGGTGCCGCCCCGCCCACGGAAGCGGCGTTGCGGCCATTGCCGCTGCCATCCGTCCAACTGTTCACCGGGTCGCCGTTACCCAGGCTCAGCGCATCGGCTTTCAGCCAGAGCAGCATGCCGCTGGTGGGCAGGCTGTTGACGGTGATGTTCACGCTCGACGAGTTGCTGGCCATGCCCTGGTTGTCATAGGCTTCCGCCATCAGCGTGTAGCTGCCCTGTCCCACATTGCTCCAGGTGAAGCTGTACGGGCTGGTGGAATCGGCGCCCAGCAGCGTGAGCCCCTGGTAGAACTCCACCTTGCTGATCGAGCCGTCGCTGTCGGAAGCCGTCGCGTTGATGGTCACTGTTGCCGGGGCATTGTACACCGTGCCGCCGGTCGGACTGGTGATGGAGACCGTCGGTGCGGTATCCGCCACGCTGAACCACGCTTCCACCTGGTTGAGGCCCGAATCGCTGTCGCCCAGGTTGGTCCAGGTGTTCACCGGATACAGCGAGAAGTCACCGCCCGTATAATTATCCGGAGGATTGATGCGCAGCACGGCATAGCGCCCCTGCGGCAGCGGGTTCGGCAACTGGATGTCCGTCCACACGGCACCCTGGTTGACGTCGTTGGTGGGGATATTCAACGCGACGTTGCCCATCAGCGGGGAGGCATCCACCGCCGGCGGGGTGTCCGCCACGCCCAGCACATCGATGCGCCCGTAACCGCGGTTCGGGAAGACACCGCTGACCGGATCGCGCCGGTAGTTCGCCACGCGGATCTTGCCGACCTTAGTCGAAATACCCAGATCCATGACGATGCGCGTCGGGATATTGTCGCTGTTGTACCAGGTCAGCCGGTTGCCGTCGTTCCAGTCCGGCGTGCCGTCGATCATGAAGGGCTGCGGATACTGATAGGTCCCCGACTTGATCAGCGTGTAGACGGAGTTGATCGTCAGCTTGCCGTTCACGTTGATGCTGACGGGCACCGAGGTGGTGATGCCGTTCTTGTTGTCCACCGCGCGAGCCGTCAGCGTGTAGGTGCCGGAGGGTACGTTCGACCAGGTGAAGCTGTATGGGCTGCTGGTGAACTCCGCCAGCTTGGTCGTCCCCTGGAAGAACTCCACCTTGGCGATGGTGCCGTCGCTGTCGGTGGCGCCGGCGGTGATGGTTACGCTCGCCGGAGCAGAGTAAATGGCGCCGGCCAGCGGGCTGGTGATGAGCACCGTCGGCAGTTGATTCGATGCCGTGCCACCCAGCGGTTTGATGCCCACCCAGGTGGAGGCCGTGCCGATGCCGCTCTCGATGCAGCGGAATTCGGTGTAATCCCCCGTCTGCGGATTGGGCGGATTCACCACGTGCGCCTCTTTCGTCCAGTTGTTGGTGGCGGTGGGCACGCTGGTAAGGTCGGCGTGATAGGTGTAGGTATTGTTGTTGTCCGAGCCGGCCTGGGCGTTCAGCCACGTCTGCACCGGAATGGTGGCGTTGCAGTTGTAGACGCGCCCGTAGGCATAGGGGTCAGACGTGCGGACGAAATCCGCGAAGGTCGCGCCGCCGGAGGCCTGCGACACCGTGCAGTTCTGCACCAGGAAGGACGAGCGCGGGTGCACGCCCCACTGCGGCACGGTGAGGAAGGACGCCGCGGCGGGCAGCGTATTCACCGAGCAGTCGGTGACGACGAAGGTGTCCCCGCAGGTGCCGACGTAAAAAGCGGAGTCGCGCGGCCAGCTCATGCCGGGGTTATTGCAGGTGATGTATTCGAAATACTGCTCGCCCCCGCCGTAGGACGCGGTGACATAGGAGCGCACCAGGTGATCGGTATACGGCCCGGTGTAGGTGCCGTTGCCGATGGTCACGTTTTTGAACATCGGCGTGCCGTCGATAGTGAGGATGGCGGTGCGGCCCGGGGTGGGGAAGGTGATGTTGCGCCCGCTGAACTCCTCGTAGACGGCGAAATAGCCCGCCTCGCACCCATGGAGCGTAACGTTCTCCAGGTAGCCGTAATAGGCATTGCACCCCACGTTCATGGAGCCGATGCCGTAGCAGCCGCCGCGGATGTCCGTGTTATACATGTTGAAGCCCAGCAGATAGCCGGTGGCCATCCCCGTGCCCCACGGGTAAAATTCGGTGGCGTCGGCATTCTGGATGGTCAGGTCATGGATCTCCTGCGTGCCGATGCCCCCGAGCCCCAGGAAGTTGCGCCAGCAGCCGTAGCTCTGCTGGGAGGCATCGCCTGCCGCCGCGCCGTGCTGCACGGTGATGATGCCGCCGTAGCGGTACAGGTTGCTCTCGGTGTGCGGCACACTGTCCTGCGGGTTGTCCTGCATGGGCAGGAAGGCCACCGTGTTGGCGGAGTTGTCGAAGTAGCGGAAAGAGTCCGTCGGCTGGGTGGTGCCGTCCAGCGTTTGCGTGCTGCCGATGACCGGGCTGGCGGGCAGGTAATAGCGCGCGTCGCTGGACAGGTGCTGGCCCATCAGTGTCAAGTCAGTCACCTGGATCTCGTATAACGCATAGGTGTCTGCCCAGTGGCCGGTGCCGAACTCCAGCGCGCCCCATTCCGCCGGGGCCAGCGTGCGGCCTGCCGGCAGCGTGTCGGTGCGCAGCAGCTTCACCAGCCCGGAGGCCGGATCGGTGGCCCACAGCGCCAGCATGCGCGTGCCATCGCCGAATTTCTTCATCTGCAAGCTGATGCGGTAGGCGGTGTTGGCGTTGATGGTCTGGCTGGTGGTGCCGCCGATGCTCGAACCATCATCCAGTGTACAGGCATACTGCAACTGCCCGTAGTAGTTGCAATTGATGTAGAACAACTGCTTGCCATTCACCGTCGAGGTTGGCCCACCGAGGATGTAGGAGTTGTGGACGGCGTTTTTGTTATTCTTGATGAAGACATCGATGGTGAAGTTGTCCATGCCGTGCCAGCGGGAGACCTCGCCGGTCGCCGCGTTGACGATGGCGCCGCCGCCAAACGGCGTGCCGTAGAACTGGGCGGCGGTGACTTTGCGCCGCACCCAGTAGGTCGTCCAGTTGGCGCCCGCATTCGGCTGGTTGGTGGCGTCCGCGGTGTGCGCCTGGATGCAGACGTAAAATTTATTCACCCAGGGTTGTACGCCGGTGCCGCACTGCACCACGTCGCCCGCCGCGTAGCCGGTCCCGCTGGACCAGCCGCCGCGATCATTGGCGCCGTAGTGATAGGTGCCGAGATCCGGGTACTCGGTGTAGGAGCGCAGGCCGTAGCGCGTGCCAGTCACCGAGCCGTCGTAGGTACAGGTCGGGCGGTCGGACGGCGTCACCTCGTTGTCCGGCGTCTCGATGTACCACGACTGGTAGAGCATGGTGATGCCTTTGTAGCCGGGTGCGGCCTTGAGGATGCTGGTGCCCATGCCGGCGCCGGCGATGGACATGTTCGCCTGATCCATGAAGATCGGCTTATTGATATACCAGGTGCCGGCAGGGAGATAGGTCTCGCAGCCGGGATTCCGGTCGATGGCGTTCTGCAAGGCCGTGGCATTGGCCGCGGCATACGCCGGATTATTCGGGACGGCACCGAGCGTGCTGATGTCGATGCGCTTGGAACTCGCGAAACACGGCAGTGCCCACCAGCCCAATGCCAGGAGCAGGCACATGGCGATGCGATACAGGTTATTCATACAAACCTCCTTCATTGCGTGGCGGGGATCAGTTCACCTTTCCCACGCCGATCCACGTGCCGGGAGCCCCGCTTCCGGTGCACTGGTACTCCACATAGGCATTGCCGGAACCATCCGGGACCGGGTGATGAATGTCGAAGGAATGGCACCCCTGCAGCCACTGCCCGTTATTCAGCAGGCGGCCCGGTACGGCGCTGGTGACGAAGGAGGTGCCGCTGTATTTGAAATTCAACGGCCCGAAGGAGGTGAGATCGTTCCACGTCGCCGGACGATTGGTGAGAGCGGTGGTATAGGCGGAGCCGGAGACGCTGGCGGCCGCGGTGGTGGTATACGCCGGACAGGTGAAGTCGTCATTGTACCGGTCGCCCCAGGTGTCCAGCGAGGTATTCGACTCGTAGCTCAACAGGTAGTAGGTAGTATTGGCGTTGAGGGTGACGGCGGGAGTCAGCGTGGCGTACTTGAACTGCCCCGCCGTGCCGCCGGCCATGGCAAGGTTGGTATCCGCCACAATCGCCAGGTCGGAATCGCGCACGATCACCAGCCGGTGTGTGCTGCTGTCGCCGGCGAAGCACCAGCGGCCCAGGTCGGTGATGGTGAGGTTTGACCCGCCCACGGTGAAGCGCATGCCGAAATAATTGGACGGCGACGGCCCGCCGGTGGGCCCGCCGGTGAAGTCCGGGTGCTTGCAGACGATGCCGCAACTGCCGGAGCCGCCGGTGTAGGTCACCCACTGCTTCACCGGGATGGTGCTGAAGCAATCATAGACCGTGCCGGTCCAGCGCGTGCTCGGACTATTGGTGCGCACCGCGCCGGCGATGCGGTCCGAATACGGCCAGGCGCCGATGCCGGTCACCGTCAGCACGCCGGCCTTGTTCGCCGGCATGTTCGGCGTGTCGCCGAGATCGACCCAGACGCAGGAATCCGGCATCACGCCGGGATACATGGTGTGGATGGTCAGGCCGTTGTTGCAGGGGGTAGCAGACGCACCCGTGACCGGCGCTGTTCCACCCTCGTAATAGACAAAGCCTTTTGTCGGCACCGGCGCCCACTCATTGTCGAATTGCATCGACTGGATGGTGAACGGGCCACTGCCCGGTCCGGCGAAGTTCTTGACGTAATAGTCGACCTTGACATAGGGGTCGTTGACCATGCAGCCGTTGATGGAGCCGTTGACGCCATGCAGGCAGAACGCCGTGCGCGCGGGGTAGGCGGTGCATTTATACATGCTCAGGTACTGGTTGCTGCCGCGGTAGAAGGTGTCGCCGCAGCCGGCGATGTCCACGCCCGCGATGTCTACCGTACAATACGTGGGGCATTCCAGGCTGGAGAAGGTGTTGTATGTCGGGCCGTTGGGGCCGTCGATGATCGAGAAATGCACATCGGTGGCTTCGCCCAGGGTGAAGATATTGCCGAAGCCGTGGGTGGTGAGGTGCGTCACGGTGATGGGGCCGGCCACCGGCGCGCTGGGCCGGTCGGGCAGCCACAGGCCGTAGCCCCACACATTGCCGTGCTCCCCGGTGCCATAACGCACGCAGGTGATGGCGTAGTTCGCCGTCGGCTGGTAGTCCAGCGGCAGGTAGGCACAGGTGTTGCCGGTGGCGGTGAAATAGCGGAAGCTGTCATTGGGCGTGCCCCCGCCCAGGATGGTCTGCGCGGAGCCGATGCCCAGCGTGTCGTCATACAGGCGCACCGCTTCGAGCTTCAGCCCGCAGAAGGTCCAGTCCGCCGCGCCGGCGTTGCCGGTGAGCGCGGAGGCGGTGACATCGCCCAGCCGGAAGGCGCCGTAGGTGAACTCGTTGAGCCGCGTACCGCCGGGCAGCAGCAGCTTGTTCTTCAACACGCCGTCCAGCCACACCACGCACTGGTTGCCGGTGCCGGTGGCGCGGGTCAGGTCCATCTGCACGGTGAGGCGGTGGATGTTCGTGTCGGTGATGGCCGCGTTGAAGGAGATGGACTGCACCGAGCCGTCCTGCAGCTTGAACTTGTAGACCAGGTTGTTGCCGGCCGCCGGATCAGTGGCCACCAGCCAGACCATCGAGCGATCGGTCATGTCGTTGGTCGTGGTCGGGGCGCCGATACCGCACAGCGTGCCTTGCAGCGTGCCGGCGGCATTGTTCTTCACCGCCAGGTCGAGGGTGTACTGGTACTTCGCCCAATTGTCATACGGGTGGCCATTCTGGCAATAGCGCGGCGGCTGCCAATAGGACGGCGTGTCCACGCCGCCATAATTCGAGCAGCTATGCACGCCGTGGGAGAAGGGGCACTGGTGGAAGTAGCCGAACGCCGTGGTGCCCTGCGAGTCGCGCGTGCGCAGGCCGTAGCGGGTGCCGGCGGAGCCGTCCATCGCCACCGCCGGGTAGTGCTCGGTGGTGATGCCGCGGTTGGATGCATTGCGCGGGTCGCGCGACAGGCCAAGGAAGAAGCCCGGCATGCCGCCCATGATGCCATAGTTGGACACGTCCGGTTTCCCTTCGATGCCCTGGATGGTGACGTTCCCGCTGTTGACGAAGACCGGGTAGTAGAGACACCAGGGAAGGGTGTCGCCGGGAATCTGGACGTTGCCGCCGCCCGCCGCGCTGACGGCGTCGATGGCGGCCTGCAACTGTGCGCTGACATCAGTGCCAGGCTGCGCGGGCGGCGTGCCATACCCCCGCAGGTTCACATCCAGCGCCCGCGCGCCGGTGAGGGAGAGGATGACCAGCACGGTGAGACAACCGAGCAGCCATCTCATACGGGAAAGAGTGGTCATACGATGCCTCCTTTGTAAAAGGGTAAGATCTCCAGGCTCGGGGAAGGCTTGTCCGGGTCTCTGCCAGGCAAGCGAAAACGAGGCGGCTAGTAATGCATCACGCGAATCCGTGCAAAGTGTGACCCGCGGGTAACAGTGTGTATTGGGAGTCCATCCCGGAGATGTGTGTTGCTTTAATGCTTAAATCGTAACATAGATTAACGCCATGTCAAGAGCTTGGTCCGCATAATGAAGCAAATGCAGTCGGAGCACGTTCAAAGGTCGCCGGTTCCTCCCCAGGCGTAGGCCGCGCCCACCGTGGCGCGCGGGTGGAAGCCTGGGAGCCGTGGTCGCCAGCTCGAAACCGGTGACGGTGTTGTCGACCACGGATCCAATACTTCCGCACGCGCGCCACGGTGGGCGCGGCCTACGCCTGGGGAGGGAGAGTGGGGGAGCGGCTCACCACCGAGTTACTCTGGTTATAAGGATTGATAGGGGATATGATCCAGCGTCATGCCGGATGTCGGCACGGCAGGATGGATAACGCCATTGCGGTAACTCCAATGTGCTGAAAGGTCTTTATCTAATCGTCCCGTGTCATCATCATACACAAATAGGTTATGTGGAATGCCGCTGTTGTCAATGCCACCTTTCGTTTCGAGGTATGGGCCTTTGAAGTGTTTCGCGTTGATCGGCAGCTCTTTACCATCAGCTCCAACCCCCTTCGCCGGCGCGGTGGTCCCGATGAGATCCGTTAACTTCATAGGATATACTCCTGTGTCCTTCTGGAACTGTTTCAGCGCATTACGTATTTCGTGCAGACTCCCTTTCAGCGTCGCTTCCTGCGCTTTTCAGTGCGTAATCCAAAAATAACGGGAGGAATTATAATGGAGGTGGACGAGAGACGCGAAAACCACAGTAAAGACTACAATCACCAGTACCGCCACCGGTGTGGAAACCTGTGTCCATTGCGATTTCGGCTTTGGTGAAGTGTTCTGACAGCTCTCGATGTCTGGATCAGGCATATTCGTCCACCTTCACAGGGATTGGTATGGAATATTATCCAACGTCATGCCGGATGTCGGCACGGCGGCACGCACAATGCCGTTGCTATAGCACCAATGCGCGGCAATGTCTTTATCGAGATCGCCGGTAGCTTTTGTCATTTGATAGGGATTTATCGGGAAACCGCTGTTGTCAATGCCGCCTCGCCATGTCAAATATGGACCTCTGTATTGTTTCACGTTGATCGGTAACTCTTTACCCTTGAGATCGACACCCTTCGTGGGGGCGCTTGTGGCGACGAGATCGCTCAATTTCTGCGGATAGGCGCCGGTGTCCGCCTGGAATTGCTCTATCGCATTGCGTATCTCGTGCAGACCACCTTTCAGCGTCGCGTATTTTGCCCCAGGGCCAGGATTGCCTACGGCACGCGGCCCGAAATAAAAGAGGGCGAGCGTGATGAAAACAATAACAACGGTTATGTCAACAAGCAACACGATCGTTTTCCGTAGCCATTGTGGCATAGGCGGAGCCTCCGATACTCAAATCTCCATCATCACAAGGATTGATAGGGGATATTATCCAACGTCGATCCCGAAAGCGGCACGGTGGCATGCACATCGCCGTTGCGATAGCTCCAATGCATGGGAAGATCGCGTTTGAGATCAGCGGTATCTTCTCCCGAGTAGAAGGGATTCCGCGGGAAACCGCTGTTGTCGATGCCGCCTTGTGTCGTCAGATACGGGCCTTTGTATGCCCAGGGTTTAATTTTTATCACTTTACCATTCAGGTCGACGCCTTTCGCCGGCGCAGTTGTGGCGATGAGATCGGTCAATTTCTGCGGGTAGGCGCCGGTGTCCGCCTGGAATTGCTCCAGGGCGTTTCGTAGCTCGTGCAGATTCCCTTTCAGCGTCGCTTCATTAACTTTCCGGGGAGGATAGATATACCTGCTTTGTGAACGAACGAGAAAGGCCATGAGTATGAAGAATACTACGATGACCAGTACCCCGATCGGTGTAGAGACCTGCGTCTGTTGCATCAGCGAAACCTCCTTGATTCAGGCGATCCGTGTATCAAGTATAGCAGAGGCCTGCGAAAAGGCAAGGGGTGCCCGTCTTTGCGAGCGTTTGGCAACCTGAGAACCGTGCGCACGCTAGTGCCTAGCCACGGGTGAAGCGAAGCGAAACCCGTGGGTTAGTGAGCCAGATCGGCCCCAAGTCCCGAAGGGCCGATCGCCTGGATCGTTGACACACTGCTGCCGGCTGCGTGAACAGTGGTAGGCCGCGCCCACCGTGGCGCGTGTGCGGAAGCCTGGGAGCCGTGATCGCCACCTCGAAACCGGTGACGGTGTTGTCGACCACGGATCTAAGCCTTCCACCCGCGCGCCACGGTGGGCGCGGACTACGACCGTTTATGCAACCTGCGGTTGCTATGCTTACAAGGACAATGGTATACTCTGCCTTGGAGGTAAGGTGATGGATTTAGCCGAGTATCGTGAGATCATACGTTTTCTGAATACCCAGGACGAACGGAAACGCGTCACGAAACCGCATCGTCTGCCGAATGAACGGTATACGGTCAGCGATTGTGAATTCTTCATCACCATCTGCGCCCGCCATCAGAAGAACCCCTTCACCGATCCCCACTTCGCCCAACAAATCATAAATGCGCTGCTCTGGTGGCGAACCCACCACCAACTCATGCTCTTTTGTTATTGCTTGATGCCGGATCACTTACATTTCATCGTCCAACTGCCGGATCTGGAACGCAAATTTCGCAATGGGGGCGTCCGCGGGATCGCCCCACAAACGATTATGGATCTCGTCGGCGATTTCAAATCGTACGTGACCTCGCAACTCTGGTGGAAATGTGGCGGGACCGGCAAACTCTGGCAGCGCAGCAGCTACGACAATGTGATCCGCTCAAACGATTCCGTCAACGAAGCCGTAGCCTATGTCCTCAACAACCCGGAACGAAAAGGGTTGATCGACTATCCCTATGCCGCTGTCGTCGATCCATGGATGTAATGCATGCCTTCCGCCCGCGTACCCTTCGATGAATCGTCACCAATACAACAGCGCCGGATGCGCAATTCACCGTAGTCCGCGCCCACCGTGGCGCGCAGGTGGAAGTCTGGGAGCCGTGATCGACAACACCGTCCCCGGTTTCGAGCTGGCGACCACGAAGAGGAGCCTTCCGCACACGCGCCACGGTGGGCGCGGCCTACCACTCGAAAAATCGCCGGTTGCGTAAACGGTCGTAGTCCGCGCCCACCGTGGCGCGCAGGTGGAAGCCTGGGAACCGTGATCGACAACACCGTCCCCGGTTCCGAGCTGGCGACCACGGAGCGGAGCCTTCCGCCCACGCGCCACGGTGGGCGCGGCCTACCACTCGAAAATCGCCGGTTGCGTGAACGATCGTAGCCCGCGCCCACCGTGGCGCGCAGGTGGAAGCCTGGGAACCGTGATCGACAACACCGTCCCCGGTTCCGAGCTGGCGACCACGGAGCGGAGCCTTCCACCCGCGCGCCACGGTGGGCGCGGCCTACCACTCGAAAATCGCCGGTTGCGTGAACGGTCGTAGTCCGCGCCCACCGTGGCGCGCAGGTGGAAGCCTGGGAGCCGTGATCGACAACACCGTCCCCGGTTCCGAGCTGGCGACCACGGAAGCTAGCCTTCCGCACACGCGCCACGGTGGGCGCGGAATACCACTCGAAAATCGCCGGTTGCGTGAACGGTCGTAGTCCGCGCCCACCGTGGCGCGCTGGTGGAAGCCTGGGAGCCGTGATCGACAACACCGTCCCCGGTTTCGAGCTGGCGACCACGGAGCGGAGCCTTCCGCCCACGCGCCACGGTGGGCGCGGCCTACCACTCGAAAATCGCCGGTTGCGTGAACGGTCGTAGTCCGCGCCCACCGTGGCGCGCAGGTGGAAGCCTGGGAGCCGTGATCGACAACACCGTCACCGGTTTCGAGCTGGCGACCACGGAAGCTAGCCTTCCGCACACGCGCCACGGTGGGCGCGGACTACGATTCCTGATAGAGCCTGAGCATGAGTTTCGGTTACATCTTGTTCCAGAAATACCCCCACGAATTGCGCAGCCAGATCGACGCGCCGCCGATGAGGTTGACGTCGGTGATGGCGGAGGTTTCGACGGGGAGGCTGAGGATGAAGTCGTAGTCCCAGCCGCCGTAATCGGTGCGGTAGCCGGTGTCGCGGAAGACGTTGTTGGTCCAGGCGTTCACGTAGACGGTGCCTTTGCCGAGTTGGTGGCGGTAGATGAAGGGCATGGTGCCGCGGGGGGATTTGCCGACGGCGATGACCTCCGCGCCCTTGACCAGGCCGGGCACCACGGTGAAGCGGTCGTCATCGGCGGTGCGGAAGCCGAGGAGTTGCTGGCGATATGGCACCGCGGCGCGATGGCGGAAGTCCGGGCAGATGCCCCAGTAGAGGCGGGAGAAGGCGCTGGCGTCGAAGTTGGGCTCGTGCGCCAGGTCCGAGGGGAAGGGCCAGTTCTTGATGGGCTCACCGGCGCCGGGCCAGGTGTGCGGGACGTCCGCGTCGATGCCGCACAGTTTGGTAAGCGCCGGGCAGGCGTGGCGCACGCCGTATTCGTCCTCGATGGAGTCGAAGGCGTCCATCGGCAGGTAGAGCGTGCCGCCGTTCTCCACGAAGGTGAGCAGCATCTCCGGCACTTCCCGGTAGTCGCGGCTATACATGTTGTCGGCGAGCACGATGAGCTGGTAGCGGTTCAGCGTCTCCTGCGTGATGCGCACGTCGTTCTGGCTCGTCCACAGGTAGTCCGGCTCCACGCCCAGCCGCGCCAGCGCGCCGTTCACCGCGGCGGCCGTCGGGGTGGACATGCGGCGGAAGAGGGTGTACATCTTCGTCGCGCTGGAGAGCAGCAGCGTCTGGCTTGTTTTCGGCTCAGCGTGCGTCGTCACGCGGCGCTGCAGCTCGGCGGAGTAGTTGCACACCAGCGGCACCACCGGGCGCGGGTGGTTGTCATAGTCGTAGAGGCCCATGCTCTCGCCCTGGAAGTAGGACGCCACCGGGTCGGCCTTCTGCTCGCGCAGGTGCGCCAGCGAGGATTCCCAGTCGTCCGTCCAATCCCAGTAGTGCCAGCCGTCGCCGTCGGCGGCCAGGCAGGCGGCGTTCACGCGGTCAATCATCGCCAGTTGCTCGGTCTCCGTCTCCGCGCCGGTCATCGGCGCATCCATCCGCACGCCGTGGCAGAGCACCACCGGGCGCTGCACGGATTGCTTCACGTAGCGGGTGATGATGTAGGCCATGTTGTAGATGGTCGGCGATTCGACCGCCTTGCGCTGGGTGACGAATTCGCGGGTGTGCGCCCATTCGTCGTAGGGGCCGACCGGCGTCGGGCGCACGGCCTGCCAGTGGTAATACTCCATCCAGATGGCCTGCAGCTTCTTCGTCTCCGGGGTGAAGCCGTCGAGCATCGCCCAGTCCAGCGTGCAGCCTTCAAAGGGCGTCCACATGATCTGCTCCGGCGCCATCGATTTCACGGCCGCATCCCAGCGTGCCTGCGCGTCGCCGATCTCCTTCTTCTGCATGAGGATGAAGTCATAGGCCAGCGGGTAATACAGGGAGGCATTCATCCGGCTTTCCTGCGGCAGCAGCACCTCGTTGAAGTCTTTCGGATCGCCTTCCAGCGTGCCGCCCACCTTCTCCATCAGTGCCGCGAAGGAGCCGTAGCGCGCCTGCAGCCAGGCCGCCCACTCCTCTTTCAGGTTGAACGGGATGCCGACGTTGTCAAAGCCCTTGTAGAAGCGGTCGATGCGGTCGCCATAGCCGAACACCGTCGGCTCGTTTTTATAGCGCTCCATCAGCGGCTTCATCTGCAGCACGTAGGCCTCGAAGAGCGCCGGGTTGAAGGAGGGCAGCCAGCGGTTGTCGTGCGCCCATTCCTTGCCGGTGATGCGCTGATATTCCGCCGGGGTGTCGATGAACGGCCCGGCGAAGAGCGTCACGCGCACGTCATTGGCCTTCGCCGACTCGATGACGCGGTCCATGCAGTCCAGCCCGCGCGTCACCACCTTGCCGTTCTCGTAGAACATCTTGTTGGCAAGGAAGATCGCGGTGTGGTTGATGCCCAGCGCCGCCATCTGCGAAAAGTCGCGGTCCAACTGCGCCTCGTTAATCGGCCACACCTCCGGCGTAAACCAGTCGATCATCGCCCCGGGCTGATGCCCGAAGTAAATCACCGAGTTACAGTACCAGCGCTTCCCATTGAGCGCAAACTGGCCATTCTCATTGATGCGAACAAAGTCTGTCATGTGGGGCATCCCTTTCAGAAAAGCATACGGCGCTCATTATAGCGAGAAGGGGGTGGGGGAGGGAAGTATGCTCGGTTATTTTGCCCTGAACGGTCATCACCTTACAGCAATGGCTGTCTTACTCTTTCTCTTACTCCCTGGAAATACCGTATGATTCGGTAGGCTTTCCTGTTTTCCCTCACCCCCAGCCCCTCTCCCAGGGGTAGAGGGGGGTGGGCTTGCCTGATCTCGTGAGGGTATAGCATCGAATCTCCGCGCCGTAGCTCCCCTCTCCCCCTGGGAGAGGGGCTGGGGGTGAGGGACGATCATAGGCAAGCGAATCACTTCACCGTCATTTCCGTCCAAGGTCGTGTACTTCGGCTCATGGGATGAAAACTGGTTTCCGTGTTGGCGTAGGGAACGCCCGCTGTGGCGTTCCTGGGGGCGTGAACCCGTCGGTGAGCAGGATACGGCATCCGGATGCCTGCATAAGCCGTTCTCAACCTGGGAGGGAATCAACAATCATTGGTGCCCACCGATCGCATTGCCCGGATACCGACAGGTCAGCGGAAAACAGGTATGCTCTTTTCGAGAAAGAGTAAGAGTAAGAGAAAGAGAAAGAGAAAGAATTTAACGCGGGCGTTTCTTACGGTTACCTTACCCCCACCCTCCCCACATGCAAGCGAATGCATTATAATAGGAACACCTGACCGCCGGCTTGCCGGGTGGGTCTTCGGAGAGGGAATGGATGAGGTCCGGTTAGTCACCGCCGCCATGCACGGCGATATCAGCGCCTTTGAGGAACTGGTGCGCGCGCAGCAGCGCGTGCTGGTGGCGTCCGCCTACCAGCTCACCGGCCATGCGGATGATGCGGAGGACCTGGTGCAGGAGGCGCTGCTGGAGGCCTATGCCGCGCTGGGCACGCTGCGCGATCCGGCGCGCTTCCGCGCCTGGCTGTTTGCCATCCTGCGCCACAAGTGCTACACCTACCTGCAGCAGCGCAAAGCCGCGACCCTGCCGCTGGAAGACTATGCCGAGACGCTGGCGGACCCGGCGGGCCTGCCGCCCGACCTGCCCATCGCCGACCTCATCGCCCGGCTGCCGCTGGCGCAGCGCGAGATCCTGCTGGCGCGCTACCTGCACGACATGAGCTACCGCGAGATCGCCGTGGCCTTCCACATCACCGAGATGACCGCCCGCGTGCGCTGCCTGCGCGCCCGCGCCGAGTTGCGCAAGCTGCTCACCCAGACCGATACCGACGACGATGCCCTGCGCAAGGTACTCTCCGGGCTGGTGGTCGGCGTCAGCGCGCGCTTCACCGCCGACCTGCTGGCGCGGCTCCACGCGCTGCCGACCCCGGCGCCGCCCGTCCTTCCCGGCGGACACCTCTTCAACGGGCAGCCGCTCACCCCGCTGGCGGCCGGGAAGGCCGGCGTGCTGCTGGCGGGCGCCGTGCTGCTCATCGGCGGCGGCCTGCTGTGCTTCCGTCATCACGCGCCTGCCCCGCCCCGTCCACAGCCCGTGCAGGCGGCGCTGCCGCTTCCGCTCCCGTCCGCCCCGCCGCCGGGCGTGGTTGAGAAGCCGGGGCCCGTTCCGCGGGTGTCCATGCCTCCGCCCGCGCGCCTGCCGCGCTCCGTGCCGTCCGTCCCATCCGCCCCGGTGGTGGTCGCCGTGCCGGCCATCCTGCGGGTGCCGGCACCGGTGCCGGCCGCTGTGCCGCGCCCGGTCGGGCCGGTCGAGCTCACCCCGGTGAAGGGCTTCAACCTGAAGATCACCGCCCGTCCCGCGGCCAACCACCTGGTGGTGAAGCCGGACCCGCCGGTGCCCAACTGGTTCGCCGGGAAATTCGACAACCTGCCCGTGGGACAGCCGGTGACCATCACCATCGATATGCAGGGGTGCGATGTGCCGGCTTTGAAGGCGGAGGTGGGCAAGTGGGCGGGGTTGCGCCCGGTCTACACCTACGCCGACCCGGAGCAGTACGCGAGCTACGAGTGGTTCCGCCGCGACAGCGCCGGCGACTGGCAGTCCGGCGACCTCTTCAAAGACGAGGAGGCGCGCCAGGCCGGCACAGGCCGCACGCCCAGCCAGTCCGCCATCCCCGCTGCGCTGGCCGAAGGCTTCCTCGGTGACCACGGCGCCTACTGGAGCCCGTGGGGGGAGATCGAGGGTGGGCAGCCCGACGCCGCCACACAGACCTTCACCTTCACCGTCACCCCCGCCGCGCCGGAGATGACCATCGCCATGCATATGCCCTACCTGCTCGCCTACGAGCAGCAGCTGCTCGCCCGCCTGCAGGCCGCCCACTTCCCCGGCGTCTTCATCGACCAGCTCAGCCGCTCCGCCTCCGGCAACCCGCTCTACATTATTCGCGTGGACGATCCGGAAGACCCGACACCGATCCAGATTACCCCGGTGGAACGGCCGCACTTCACGCTCGCGACGGTGGGCCAGAACCAATATCCGGTGACGCAAGACTATCCCCGCGTGCAAATCGCCTGCACCGCGGATCACCCCGCGCAAGGGCGGCAGTTATATCTGCTGGGCGCCCGTGAGAACCCCACCGAGCACACGGGAAGCTGGGTGGTACTCGGCGCGTTGAAAGCGCTGGTAACAGATACCCCGGAAGCGCACCGCCTGCGCCGGAAGAACACCTGGCTGCTGTTGCCCATCGCCGACCCGGACGGCGCCAATGATGCGCAATTTTTCACTCCTGGCCTCGATATGCTTGGGAGCGTCACCATCCCCAGGGAGGAGGGGGTAAGAGAGGAGTACGCCAATGCGGAAAATCTCGCCTACATCCCATATCTCCGCGCCTTCTTCAGCGCGGGATGGTTTTTTGCAGATACGGCATCATTCATGGATACCCGCAGTGTCGACATGCAACCGGTTTGTGGCATACCGGATTTCAAATACCGTACCGAGCGGAGTGCCTCGCTCGAGTGCGCCTGGTTCCATCATATACAGGCGGCAGGGGTGCCCATCGATGGGGATGAAGCGAGCAGTATTGCATCGTTCAGCACGGGCATGCTTATGGGGAATGGGGTCCGATTCATGTCCCAGATATCGACGATCACCGTTAATGACCGGAATGCCGCACATCGGCTGGCATTGGACGAAATCGACTGGCTCGGGGAAGCCTATCCGACATCGATTCAGTATTGGAACACGGGGCTGTACAACAATAAGACCATTGATTATATCTACAGTAATCAACATAAATTGTTGAACGATTTCAGGCGATATAAGTATGAACTCGCTGATCCAATGCAAACGCAACCGTCCCTGGGCGATTTCTTAGTGCGAGGCTATTAGCAGAATGAGAAAGTTCACGCTGTGCTTACTGTGTTGCATCTGTTCATTACTGCCATGTGCTGCCCAGTTCATGAAGCCGTCCATGAGTTATGACCAGGCGGTTCACGAATTGCAGACGATGTCGGAACGTCGCCTGAACGCCATATGGGATCTCGGAGCCATTGGCGACAGTCGGGCGGTGCCGGTGATCCTCGACGTCATGTTGAACGGGGATGCGGAATTTTGCCGGAATTGTGTTGCCATATTGATGAATTTTGATGATCGAAGAGCCGTCCCCATGATTCTCAAAGCGCTGGACAAGTACCAGGAAATCCAGGTTTCCGAGGAATGTATCGCGGTATTAGATTATTTCAAAGATTACACGGCCACGCCCACTGTTCTTCGCCGACTTCCGCAACACAAACAGGATGAAAATCATACCCTCGCGGCACTGTACTATCTGATCCACGCTGCCGACCCGGCGATGAAGGGAGCCATGCTCGATCTGGTCGGCGATACAAAGAATTCGCAACGCGTGCGAGTGCTGGCCCTGGAGGCGCTGGAAACCCTGCACGATCCCTCCATCGGCGCGCAGATCATCCCGCTCATCAATGAAAAGGAGAACCCGGTGGTGGCCGGGCGGGCGGCGCTGCTGGCCGGGCGGGTGGGGATACGCGAGGCCATCGCCAATCTCGTGCAACTGTTGCCTGTGCCGATGCCCTATCGCCAGTTGCCCGCCTTGCAGGGGCTGGCGGGGTTGCAGGACCCGGCGGCGGTGGAGCCGCTGGCGCAATTTTTGAGCGTCGACGACCCGGAGCTGCGCCTGGCGGCGGTGGACGGGCTGGCGGCCTTCCGGCAGCCGGAGCTGGCCACCTACCTGATCTCCTCGCTGGGCGATGGCGATGCCGTGGTGCGGGCGCATGCGGCGACGGGGCTGGGCAACTGCGGCAGCGCAAGCGCGGTGCCGGCATTGCTCAAGGCGCTGAAGGACGAGCATGCGGCGGTGCGCACCGCCGCGGCAGAGGCGCTGGGCAAGTATCGCGGTGCGCGCAAGGAGTTGACGGCACGGCTGGCGGATGCGTCGGCGGAGGTGCGCGCGACGGTCGTGCAGGCGCTGGGGGCCACCGGCGACCCGACCTGCGCCCCGGCGCTGGCCGCCCGGCTGGCCGATGCCGATGCCGGCGTGCGTGCCGCCGCCGCCACCGCCTTGGCGCGGCTGGGGGAGGGGGCCGTCCCCGCCATCCTGCCCTTGTTGAAGGCCGGCAAACCGGTCGTCCGCGCGCGAGCCGCGGAGACGCTGGGCCGCCTGAAAGCGACACCTGCCATCCCGGCGCTCACCGCCCGGCTGGCCGACCCGTCCCCGCTGGTGCGCCTGTGGGCCCTCTCCGCCCTCGGCGAGATGCCGCAACCCCCGCAGAAGGCCATCAAGCAAGGCTTCAAGGACGCCGACCCCGCCGTGCGCACCGAGGCCGCCCGCGTGGTCGACCGCCGCCACCTCACCGCCCTGGCCCGCGCCCTGCTCCCCCTCCTCACCACCGGCACCCGCCCCGAACGCGCGGCAGCCTACGCCGCCCTCTGCACCCTGGCCGGCAAAGACCTCGGCCCAACCCCGTCGGCATGGGAAGCATGGGTGAAGGAAACCGGAAAGTAGGGAACGCCCTCCGTGGCGTTCCGGGTTATCGCTGACCCGTCGGTGTGCGGAAAACGGTATTGGGGAGAACGGCATTGGTGATCACGAGTTATGCTATAATACAGAAGAGTACACTCCGTGAGGGCAATGATGGGCAACCTGGTGCGTTTTGATTGGGCGATGAAAAAGCTGTTGCGCAGCAAGGCGAATTTTGGCGTGCTGGAGGGATTTCTCTCTGAGCTGCTGTGCGAGGAGATCACCATCCTGGAGATCCTGGAAAGCGAGAGCAACCAGGAGCACGAGGAGGATAAGTACAACCGCGTCGACTTGCTCATCCGCGACAGCCGCGGCGCACTGGTGATCATCGAAGTGCAGACCACCACCGAGCCGGACTACCTGCTGCGCATGCTGTATGCCACCTCTAAAGTCATCACCGAGCATATTGCACAAGGCGATGAGTACAGCAAGGTCAAGAAGGCGATCTCGGTCAATATCGTCTATTTCGACCTCGGACACGGCGATGATTATCTCTACCGGGGCACAACTTCTTTTGTCGGTATGCACAGCGGCCATGAGCTACAGCTCAACGATCGCCAGAAGCTCTTCTACCAGCGCGACAGCATCGCCCAGCTCTACCCGGAATATTACATCATCAAGGTCAACCAGTTCGATGACGTGGCAAAGAACACCTTCGACGAGTGGATCTACTTCCTCAAGCATTCCGAGATTAAGGATTCCTTCTCCGCCAAAGGCTTACAGGAAGCCCGGCAAATCTTTGATGTGATGTGCTTGCCGAAGCCCGCGCAGGCGGAATATCTGGGCTTCCAGGAAGCCTTGCGCTCGAAAGCCAGCCTGATCAAAGGCAATTACGAGATGGGCAGGATTGATGGACTGGCGGCGGGGCTCGCAAAGGCGTTGCAGTGCATGATCGAAAGTGGCATCCCCGAGGAGGAGGCCCGGCGGATTCTCGGCATTGCGAGCGAGCGTTTTGAAGAGAAGGTGTGAGCGGCGGCATCCCAGACGCGATAGAGGATGACCTTATGTATCTCCCGGCACAAGTGAAGCAGACCGAACTGCAGCAGCGGGTCCGTGCCGTTATCGATATCGCCAAAATGATAATCGGCCAGCCAGGTGCGTATATGCACCTGCCGGATATTACAGAGCAGCTGGAAGACATCGATCGGTTGTTGAGCGATGAGGATGCAGAGTTGGAAATCATTGAGATGCATGCTCGTGGTGCGGGATATTTAACCATTCGCGACGACGGCATGCCGTTTACTGATACGCGACTTGCACAAGAGATTTGTAAAATTACCGGCGATATCCACCAGATGTATTGGGCGCAAAATGCATTGTCCATGATGCGCACTATTCTGGCGAAGCCCGACGCGCTGCCGGTGGCAAAGGAGATCTACGACATCATCGTCACGCGGGTGAATAGCTTTGCCGCTGATGGGCGAGGGGATCGCGAGTACTTGTATGCGCTGAACGACAAGCTGCGCGAGATACGCACACAATATGGCGCTGCTTTAGGCGATGAGTATCAAAAAGTATTTCAGGAATTGATGGGATAAAGGGAGCACGCACGCCATGGATGAACCGATACCCACCACCGTACATACCAGCCCTCCTCCGTCCGCTCTGTACATGCCCTTACCGAGTGTGCCGCTTGCCGGCCCATGCCGGCTGGCGAAGGTGGCGTTTGTGCTCGGGCTGGTGCCCATCGTGCTGTGCCTGCTGATGTGGTGCGCGCTCTTCAGCCCGCTCTTCTGGTGTGCCCTGGCCTGCCTGCCGGTCTGCGCGCTCGCCGGCATCATCACCGGCAGCATCGCCATCGTGAAGACCTACCGCGCCCGCCTGCCCGGGCTCTGGCTCTGCCTCACCGGCACCATCCTCTCGCTGTGCTGGGCCGGCGCCGTGATCTATCTGGCCTATGTTGCCGCCTGCCTGGCCAATTTTGGTTGAGCATCCGTCGGGATGCATGGTGACCGATCAATGCATTCCGGTTTCGCAAACAGTGGTAGGCCGCGCCCACCGTGGCGCGCTGGGGGGAGTTTGCATTCCGTGTGCGACAACTCGACACCGGTTTCGAGTTTACGACCCCACGGAGTGGAACTACGTTCACGCGCGCCACGGTGGGCGCGGCCTACCCGCTGGCGAGGAACCGGCGGCTATCATTCGCATGGTTGTCGGCTGAACCTCGCATAGGGTTTCGGGGACAGACACCGAAACTCCGTATGGCATCCAACCGAGCTCCCATGCGGCAACCGACAGCACCCTCAACAACTGGAGTTTCGATGTCAGTCCCCGAAACCGGTGCGTGCCGGTGTGCGCGGTCGGCGGCATCACCGGCGTCAAAGCCATCGCCAACACCCGCCGCGACCGCCAGTCCGGGTTCTGGCTGGGCATCGCCGGCACCATCCTCTCGCTGATCTGGGTGGCGCTCATTGTCTTTGTGCTGTACCTGGCCTTTACATTCGCGGGGGATTCCGATTGAACGCGGTACACTCATGGGCGCAATGCCGCATGCCCTAAGCAGTCTGGTTACGGCATGCCTCTCGCACATTCCTTCATTCTACTAGCAGGAGAATCCTCCCCCGGCATCGTATATAACCGCATAGGTCGCGTGTGCGACGATCGAGCATGATGAGGAGAATCCACTGATGTCAATTCGCGCAATGCGTATATGGTGCTGTGTGCTGGCGCTGGGCCTGTGGGCCGGGGTGGCGCTGGCGGGGGCGACGAGCCCGGTGATCAAGTATGCCCTGGCGCGCGATGCGAAGGTGAGCATCGCCATTTATGACGCGCACGGCGCCATTGTGCGCCAGTTGTTGATGGGCGAGGCGCGCAAGGCGGGCACGCACAGCGAGGCCTGGGATGGGCTGGACGAGAAAGGCCGGCCAGTGCTGCCGGGCGACTACACCTGGAAGCTGCTCTCCTCGCAGGGGCTGAAGGCGGAGTGGATGTGCTCGCTGGGCACCAACCTCACCCCCGGCTACCAGATCATGCCGGGCAACCACATCGGCGCGGTGACCGTCGCGCTGGACCCGAACGGCGATGTCTACGTGATGGGCGGCTGCAGCGAAGTGGTGCCGGGCATGGCGCGCATCACTCCAGCGGGCAAGGCGCTGTGGTACAGCGACCAGTTGCTGGAGGCGAATAACGACGGCGGCTGCGGGCTGGCGGGCGGCAAGCTCTTCACGCTGCTCACCAACGGCAAGTTCATCGCCGTCGATGCCAGTACCGGCGCCGGCCTGTGGAAGATTGATACCGGCTGGGGCGAGGGCGCCTGGGGGCCGGGCTGCGCGGTGATTTACCTCGCCGCGCGCAACGACCAGCTCGTCATCAGCCATAAGAATAAGAATACCGTGCGCTGGCTCAACCCGGCGGACGGCAGCACGCTGGACGAAGCCACCGTCCCCGCGCCGCAAGGCGTGGCCGTGGATGGCAAAGGCACCGTCTTCGCCATCAGCGGCACCACGGTGGTGAAATTCACCCGCGCGGCGAAGGCGCCGCAGACCGTTGTCACCGGCCTGACGTCTCCCGCGCGCATGGATGTCGACCCTGTCAGCGGCGAGCTCTTCGTGGCGGAAGGCGGCGACAGCCAGCAGGTGAAGCGCTTCTCGCCCACCGGCACGCTGCTCGCGACGTATGGGCGCAAGGGCGGCCGCCTCTTCGGGGCCTACGACCCGGCGAACTTCAAGGCGGTCAGCGATATCAAGGGGGACGGCAAAGGTGGCTTCATCGTCGTTGAGGCGGGTGCCGCCCCGCGCCGCGTGGCCTTCTTCGACAAGGCCGGCAAGCTGGTACACGAGTGGTATGGCGGCGTGCATTACGCCAACTACGGCACCGCCGATCCGGACGATGCCAGCATCCTCTGGTATCACAGCGGCGGCGGCCAGGTGGTGAAGGCGAAGGTCGATTACGTGAAGAAGAGCTGGCGCGTGCTGGAAACCTACCAGCTCTTCGGGCTGGCGGACAACCTCATCCCCACCTTCATCGGCTCCAATATGTTCTTCCAGATCCGCCACTGCCGCGGCAACACCTATCTCGTCAGCGGGCTGCAGGATATCATCATCGCCATGGTGGACGAGAAGAACCGCTGCCTGCGTCCGCTAGTTTCGGCGAAAACCGACCTGTCGCACGACTTCGAGCTGGCCTCCCTGAACTCACCCACCGCGCAGGATGCCTTCTTCGGTGGGAAGAAGCCGGCCGGCGCCAAGTTCAGCGATGCGCCCAATGCCATGCAGCGCGCGGCGTACCTGTGGACCGACCTCAACGGCGATATGCAGCCGCAGGCGAACGAGTTCGTCTTCTCCCCCAGCGTCATTCACACCTGGTTCTGCAGCCGCATCTGGGCGGACAATAATCTGAACCTCTACACCATGGACAACCAGCCGATGGTGCTGCGCCCGAAAGGGTGGACGAAGGAAGGCGCGCCGATCTACGGGAGTTGGCTCGATTTCAAACCCATCGGCGAGAAGCCGGGCTGGTTCGACCCGATCAAAGTCTCCTGGCCGGCGGGCTCGGGTATCACGCCCACCCCGGACGGCGGGCTGATCGGCTTCTTCAACAACACCGAGAACCCCTTCGGCAAAGGCATCAGCAGCGAGGGGCTGGGCGGCAACTATATTGTGAAGTGGGACAAGACCGGCAAGGCACTGTGGGCGACCGGCCACCACTCGCCCAACTTCGGCGTCGCCCCGGGCGAGGCGCGCTTCATGTGGAATATCGCCGGGCTGGCGCACGGCTGCGTGGTCATCCCGGATATGCAGTGCTACTACGAGATCAAGAACCTCGTCTATGTGTGGGACCCGGACGGCCTGTGGGTGGGCCGCATGCTGGACAACCCGGACCTGAAGGCCGCCCCGCTGCCCACCTATTACCTGGCCACCGAGAACTTCGGCGGCTCCGTGCTGGAGATCACCGCGAAGAACCAGGTGCCCGGGCTGAAGGTCGGCGACGTGCTCTACTTCGGCGAAGCGCAGAACGCCACCACCATTTATAAGGTGACCGGCTGGGATACCTTCACGCGCGAGCATGGCGCGGTGTCGGTGAGCGCGGCGCAGGCGGAGATGGCGAAGACCGCCGCCTTCCGCTACGCCGCCAACAAGAGCAGCGCCGACCGCAGCACGAACATCAAGAAATACACCGCCGGCGTGCTGCCGAAGCTGGCGGCCGCCCCGACCATCGACGGCAAGCTGGACGACGCGGCGTGGCAGAAGGCGGGCGTGATCGACGACCTGCGCGTCACCCCCGCCGAGGAAGGGCCGTCGAAATATCCGACCACCGTGCTGGTGGGCTACGACGACACGAACCTCTACCTCGGCGCGCGCGTGAAGGAACCACACCTGGACAAGTTGCGCACCGCCGCCAAGCAGGCCTCGGACAACGTCTTCCAGGATGACAGCCTGGAGATCTTCGTCGACCGCGGCTATACCCGCTCGAACTACTACCACTTCATCGTCAACGCCGCCGGCGTCTGCTATGTCGGCTACGGCTGGGCGGCGAAGCCGGAGGTGCAGGTGACCTGCAAGGCCGGGCGGGAGAAGGAGGGCTGGACCTTTGAGCTGGCCGTGCCGTGGGCACAAATCGGCGCCAAGGCGCCCGCCGCCGGCGACAAGATCGGCTTCAATATCGTGCACAACCACATCACCGATGACGCGGAAGGCTCGGACTGGAGCCCGCTGCGCGGCAACCTGAACCACTCGCCGCAGTACTTCGGCACGCTTTACGTGGGCGACACGCTGCCGCGCGATGCGGTGGCCATGGCAGCCGGTAATGCCTTCGTGAAGAACCTGAAAGACGTGAATATGGTGCTGGACGGCACGCTGGAGAAATGGCGCGGCGTGCGTCCGCTGAAGATCATGGACGGCGCCAAGCAGATGGCCGACCTCTACCTGGGCTGGAAGCCGGACGGCCTCTATGCCGCCTTCGACGTGACCACCGATAAGCCGTGGAAGAATGGCGCGGGCTTTGACATGGCCTTCAACGGCGGCGCCGCCTGCGACCTGCAATGCGGCCCCCTCGTCAAGGAGCAGAAGGAGATTGTGCCCGGCGACGCGCGCTTCATCGCCGCCACGCTCAACGGCAAAGACAGCGTCGTGGAATTCCTGCCCAAGCTCACCGCTGATCTCGGCGCCGCGGACAAGGCGCCGCGGGTGTATCATACCGATGCCCAGGGGGATAATCCCTTCGACCGCGTCGCGGTGCTCCCCGCCGGTTCCGCCGTCGCGCGGCTCAAGCCGGACGGCAAGGGGTATATCGTGGAGATGCGCGTGCCGCTGCGCGCGCCGCTGAAGCTGGAGAGCGGCCAGCGCTTCCGCTTCGACGCCTCGCTCATCCTGGCGAACCCGGAGGGGACGCTCGCTAACCTGCGCCTCCCCTGGTTCAGCACCAGCGGCGATGACATGTTCGTCGCCACCGACCGCGTCATGGAGACCCGCCTGCGCCCGTGGAATTGGGGCATCGCCGAATTAGAATAGGACTTTCCCTCACCCCCCAACCCCCTCTCCCAGCGGGAGAGGGGGAGCACGGCTGAGAATCAGTGCCGATCTTGCGATAAGTCAAGGTACGCCCCCTCGCCCACTGGGAGAGGGGGTTGGGGGTGAGGGAGCGTATCATTTACTAATCACTCTTGCAGAGGGAGAGACCCGTGACCATCAGATTGACACCGTTTATCACTATCGTGCTCCTGGCTCTGGCCGGTGCAGTACGGGCCGCAGCGCCGCTGGGGCCGACAATCACCTATACGCTGGCCAAGGATGCCAAGGTCAGCATTGCCGTCTACGATCAGCGCGGCGAGATTGTGCGCCAGTTGCTGATGGGCGCGGCGCGCACCAAAGGCAAGCACGTCGAGGAATGGAACGGGCTGGATGATAAAGGCAAACCGGCGCCTGCCGGCAAGTATAGCTGGAAGATGCTCACCTCGCAGGGGTTGAAGGCGGAGTGGATGACTTCCCTCGGCTCCAACCTCAGCCCCGGCTCGCAGATCATGCCCGGCAACCACGTGGGGGTCATCGCCCTCACCCGCGACGAGGGGGACAACCTCTACCTGATGGGCGGCTGCAGCGAGTGCGTGCCGGGTATGGCGAAGGTGACCCCGGCCGGCAAAGCGCTCTGGTACAGCGGCGACCTCATCGAAACCGACAATGACGGCGGCGTGGGGCTGGCGGACGGGCTGATGTTCTCCCTGCTGCGCTGCGGCAAAGTCATCGCCGTGGACCCGGCCACTGGCAAGGGGCAGTGGAAAGCGGACACCGACTGGTCGAAAGAGAACGGCGGCGGCTACTTCCCCATCGGCGTGCTCAGCCTGACCGCGCGCGGCAGCCAACTGCTGATCAGTAATAAAACAAAGAACATTGTGCGCTGGTTGAATCCGAAGGACGGCAGCCCGCTGGAGGAGGCGACGATCTCCGCCCCGGTGGCGCTGGCCCTCGACGGCGCCGGTAACGTGCTGGCCATCAGCGGTACGTCCGTGGTGAAATTCTCCCGCGCGGACAAGACGCCGAAGACGCTCATCACCGGCCTCACCGAGCCTTGGCGGCTGGCCGCCGACCCGGCCACCGGCGAGATCCTCGTCGCCGAGCAGGGGGAGAGCAACCAGATCAAACGCTTTGCCGCCGACGGCACGCTGCTGGCAACCTACGGGCGCAAGGGTGGCCGCCTGTACGGCAAATATGACCCGCAGGACTTCCGCGGCGTCACCGGCATCTGCGCCTGGAAGGACGGCGGGTTCGTGGTGGCGGAGGCCTATGCCGCGCCGCGCCGCACCGCCTTCTTCGACAAAAACGGCAAATTCTTGCACGAATGGTACGGCGGCCTCTACTATGCCAACGGCGGCTGCGGCGATCCGCTCGATCCCTCCATCGTCTGGTTCCACTCCGGCTCCGGCGAAGTGGCGAAAGCGAAGATCGACTTCGTCACTAAGCACTATGCGGTGCTGGAAACCTACAAAATGATCGGCATCGGCGACGGCATCATCAACACCGGCAACAGCATGGACCTCTTCGTGGTCCGCCATTTCGGTGGGCACACCTATCTCATCAACCAGAACAACGAGCCGCGCATGGTGATGGTGGACGAAGCCAACCATCGGCTGCTGCCGGTGGTGGCGAGCAAGTACTACATGCAGCATGACCTGAACAACGCGGCGTACACGCCCACCGCATTCCGCAAAGCCTATGACAACATCGACCCCGCCAACCGGGATGCCGTGATGTGGAGCGATCTCAATGGCGATGGGTTGCCGCAGCCGGAGGAGATGGTCTTCTCCAAGCGCATGCTGATGACCTGGTGCTGCGGGCGCGTGTGGCCGGATGAGAACATGAACCTCTACGAGATGAACGAGCAGCCGATGATGTGGCGCCCGAAGGAATGGACGAAGGGCGGCGCGCCGGTCTACGGCGGCTGGCCCGACTGGAAGCCGCTGGGGGCGAAACCGACCTGGTTCAATCCGCTCAACGTCGCCTGGCCGGCCGGCTCCGGCATCATCCCGACCGCGGACGGTGGCCTGTATGGCTTCTTCAACAGCACGGAGAACCCGTTCGGTAAAGGCATCGGCAGCGATGGGCTGGGCGGCAATTTCATCGTGAAGTGGGACAAGACCGGCAAGATTGTCTGGCACACCGGTTTTCATTCCCCCGACTTCGGCGCCGCGCCCGGCCAGGCGCGCTTCTTCTGGAACTTCGCCGGCCTGGCGCACGGCTGCGCGGTTATCACCGATGAGCAGTGCTACTACGCCATCAAAAACCTCGTCTACGTGTGGGATCCCGATGGCCTGTGGGTCGGACAGTTGCTGGAGCACCCGGACCTGAAAGCCGCGCCGGAAGAGGCCTACAACCTGGCCACCGAGAACTTCGGCGGCACACTGCTGGAGGTGACGGCGAAGAACAAGGTGCCCGGGCTGAACGTCGGCGACGCGATCTTCTACGGCTGCGGCCAGAATGTCACCGCCGTCTACCGCATCACCGGCTGGGATACCTTCCGGAAGAGCAGCGGCACCGTCACCCTCACCCCCGCACAGGTGGAAACGGCCAAGCTCACCGCCTTCAAGGTGGCGGCCATTACCAGCAGTGCCGGCAAGCTCTCGCACATCAAGAAGTACGTCGCCGCCACGCTGCCGCGCCTGGCCACGCCGCCGGTGCTGGACGGCAAGCTGGACGATGCGGCCTGGAAGCAGGCCGGCGTGGTGGATGACTTCCGCACCGCCCCCGCCGAGGAGGACAAAGACCCGAACCAGACCACCGTACTCGTCGGCTACGATGATGATAACCTCTACTTCGGCATCCGCTGCAACGAGGCGAAGATGGATAAGCTGCACCTCGTCAATTCGCCGGTCTACACCGACGACTGCCTGGAGATCTTCGTCGACCGCGCCTGCAGCCGGACGAACTATCACCACTTCATCATCAACGCCAACGGCGTCTATTACGTCGGATACGGCTGGGCGGAAAAGCCGAACGTGAAGATCTTCACCAAGGCCGGACGCGAGGCGGGCGCCTGGGTGGTGGAAGTGGCGGTGCCGTGGAAGAACATCGACACCACCGCGCCGAAAGCCGGCGACAAGCTGGGCTTCAACGTGGTGCGCAACCGGCATGCCGAGGGGGAGAATTACTCGAACTGGAGCCCGCTGCACGGCAACCTGAACCACTCGCCGCAGTACTTCGGCACCCTGTATGTGGGCACCACGCTGCCGCGCGAAGCGCAGGCGCTTATCGACGGGCGCGCCTTCGTGAAGAATCTGCAGGACACGCCGATCACCCTGGACGGCAATATTGATGAATGGAAATCGGTCAAGCCGCAGAAGATCATGGACGGCACCAAGCCGATGGCCGACCTCTACCTGGGTTGGAAGCCGGACGGCCTCTATGCCGCTTTCGACGTGACCACCGACAAGCCGTGGAAGAACGCCGCGGCCTATGACATGGCCTTCAACGGCGGCGCCTGCTGCGACCTGCAACTCGGCCCCATCGTGAAGGAGCAGAAGGAGATGGTGCCCGGCGACGTGCGCTTCCTCGCCTCCACGCTCAACGGCAAAGACAGCGTGGTGGAGTTCCTGCCCAAGCTCACCGCCGATCTCACCGAGGCCGACAAGGCGTCGCGCAAGTATCACACCGATGCCCAGGGTGACAACCTCTTCGACCGCCTGGCCGTGTTGGCCGGCAACAACATGGTGGCGAAGGCGAAGCCGGACGGCAAGGGGTACATCGTGGAGATGCGCGTGCCGCTGCGCACGCCGTTGAAACTGGAGAGCGGTCAGCGCTTCAAGTTCGACGCCTCGCTCATCCTCGCCAACACCGCCGGCAACCGCGCCGAACTGCGCCTCCCCTGGTTCAGCACCAGCGGCGACGACATGTTCGTCGCCACCGACGTGGTGATGGAAACCCGCCTCCGCCCGTGGAACTGGGGCGAAGCGGAACTCGAATAACCCGGGAGCGCCAACCCGAGAGCGCCAACCCGGGAGCGCCAACCCGGGAGCGCCAACCCGGGAGCGCCAACCCGGGAGCGCCAACCCGGGAGCGCCAACCCAGGAGCGCCGGCATCCTGCCGGCGAGTGAAATTGACGGGGTGGGAGAGCGACGCTCCCTCACCCCGTCACGGCAACAGAAGGCGGAATCGTACAGAGTGCGTCCCGAATGGGACGCCCGAAAATAGCCCTGAAGTTTAGCCATTTTCAGACGCAGTAGTGCCCTGGTCTGACGGGGATTTCGCCTCGTCACCGTCTCTTTAGGCCCGCGTGGCCATCACCAGCGCTTCGGGGGTGATCCGCACCCCGTACGGC
>Ga0272448_1000223_pt1 | contig 87717 bp, 60 predicted proteins | sample YNPCB0191_FD_202220 | JGI IMG/M metagenome (GOLD analysis project Ga0272448, IMG submission 202220) | Hot spring sediment microbial communities from Yellowstone National Park, WY, United States - YNP-CB-019-1 | ecosystem: Environmental > Aquatic > Thermal springs > Hot (42-90C) > Sediment... | reverse complement strand
ACCGCTATCGCCAACGGATGCAGCGCTTCCGTCGCCCAGAACCCGTGGCAGCACAGTCGCTTGATCCCAACCCCTTCGCCCGACTCTTTGATCCGATTCTCCATATTCGCCCGCCCGTTGTACTGCCACGCACTCCCATTGCATTCACGCTCGCCGACAGGTTTATCGCCAACGCTTGAAAGTCCTGAGCGAAGCGAAAAGGGTCAGTCGTCCACTCCAGCAACCACTTCCTGTCGTCCTCGGTCCACTCAGCCACAGGCTGGCGCACCACGTCAACCGCCGCCTAGGCTGTTCGAGTCCCACCTCCTGCACCGCCAATCCATCTATCCCGCTTGGTGTCCATGTCGCCTCGTCGTGCCGACACAGCGTTTGCACCCTTCAGCTGCGCTCAGGACAGGCTTTTCCGCGTCAGACGCGCCGCGAAGATGAACTTCAGCTCCAATGCCTCCGCCGCGTTTCAGGAAAAAAGCTACGACTACAAGTTTGTTTTTTGGCGAAGTCGGCCACAACACCAAGCATGGCACGGCGATTTTCCCCGACGCCATGCGCTGGCTCTGGCATGATGTCGATGTCGTGCGCCGTTGAGTGAACTTGCGCCCGTGTTGCTAAAGACCTGTAACACTACTCGCCCGACGGCGCGTTTTTCTCGACTAAAATCCATTTCATCGGCTGGATTGTCTTGCCTTTGTATGTGAACGGCTCGTTGCGATAGTTGGAGATGATTTCGGAGCCATTTGAAAATACGGTGCGGAACACGTCCTTCGCCACCGGCTCGTGTCGTTCCATGAATTCCGTTTGCAGGTGCGACAGCGCGTTGAACTCGTCGTAGCCTTCCTTGATCTTGGCAACGCTGGCCGTCAACGTCTGATCGTCCGGGCAGGTCAGGTCCTCTTTGCCCATCCACGCATCGTTGTTGTCCCGGTAGTTGGAATAGAAATAGAAGAGGGGGCGACCGCCAAACTCAATCAATGTCAGCCGCGTGACATTATCCTTGATTGTGTAGTTGCACGTCGTCGGGAATGGATTGTTCAAGATGATGCCGTGATAGACCAGTTGCCAAAACGGCACCATGCGATCAACCATCGGATGCGGTTTGGGCGGGACGATGGAGGCATACAAGGCATAATCGAGTTTGCCGCAACAGAAATCGTGTCCGCCTTCGGAAGCACTTCCTCCGAAAATGTCCTGTGCCTCGCCCAGCATTTTACCAATGAACACAGCGCTCTGATTGCGGTCGAGTGGATGACGCGGATCGAAACAGTCGCGCGGTCGAACCACAGTCAGCACGTCAATGTAGTGAAGTCCCCGGAAGCCGAGCGCAGCGATATTCCGTAATATTTTCGGTGTGAACCGCTCATACGCGCGTTGCGGGCAGATGTCGTACATTCGCCCGCCGCTTAGCACGCCACGCTTGACCCACGAGCCGTCGCGTTTCTTGATGAGATACTCCGCATCCCAAGTGTCTGCGATGCTGTAAGCATCGTAACTACTGGAGTGACAAACAATCTGGTACCCCATGGATTGCGCCTTCTTGATCAATTGCCGCAACTTGGCTTCGCCGCCCAGTCGTTCTTCCACGGGAAAATGTTGCGGAAACCGTCCATCATGTCCCCCGATATTCCAGCCCACGAGACAGACCTCCGCCCGTTCAATGCCCTGTCGCTTCATCTCGTCGAGAATCTCTCCCACGCGATCAAACGTGACTGCCACCTTCATTGGCGGTTCCGTCGCGATGGTTTGCTCCTCGACCGGGCTTGGCATGGGTTTCCAGCCCAGACGGATACGAAGCTCGATGCTCTTTGCAGCGTAGGCGAGTTCGGGACGGGTCTTGATGCGTTCCTTCAAGGGTACGCAGGCTTTGCGATCCAACTGATATTTGCGATAAACCTGCGCCATGCCCGAATAGTCGGCGTGTTCGCCGCTCAACAGATGATAACTGATGGAGATGTCGTCACTGGACGCGCATTGGGCCAACTCGAAACGAGGAACGATCGTGTACACGCCGTTCTTGGCGCGTGTCAGTAAGGTGAAATCATAAGGTAAACCAGTGACAATCGCCACAAAGGTGGCTCGCGGATTTTTCATGCCGAACACGGGCATGGGGATGTACACGCTTGCCGTTCGTTCGCCGTTCTGCTCATGGAACGTGCCGAACTCACCGTTGGGCATAATGAAATAGCCGTCTTCACCTGTCTTGGCAGAAGCGAAGTCAGGAAGGACTTCAACTGCTGCAACTCCTTGAGGAAGCTCGCTCCGCTTGACGGTCACGGTCACAACACCTTTTGCATTGGGTTCGACCGTGACCATTTTCTTCTCCACATGTTTATCCTTGAAAGTCAACGTCAACTCCACTTGTGCGGCCATCGCACTGCAAGCGCAAAGACCGGCCACCATCCAATGCCAATAAGTTCTCATGTTGTTTCTTCTCTTTCAGACGGCGCAAACACATACCAAACGGCCAGAGGCTTGATCAAGCAGCCGAAACCATCCGGTTGGGAACCGGTGGGGAGATCGTGACCTTCTGGGGGTGAAGTTGAAGGTCATCAGTACTCAGCGTATGAGACAGCTACAGCCACTCTCCGGTCTCTCTCCCAAGGAGCGCCTTCCTACCGCCCTGGGGGCGGCAGGCGCGCGCCCGCCTCACCCTCTCACTCCGCGCTGGTAACCAAAATCCCACTTCGGCTAAAGTCTCCTCTTCTTGCGATCCCACTACTTCGAGCTGTATTGCATGAAAACCGACTTCCTACGCAAAAAAACTCGTCGCTTACGCCCGCGCCTTTGGTTGCCCCCGTAACACCGTGCGCAAGCGGTTCCGCCGGTACCGCCTTGTCACACCCCACTCGCTGTTGTCTCAGTCCACACGTCCTCACCGCTGTCCCCACAAAGCTTCCTTTGCCGTCGAGGGTCTGGTAGTGCGTCTGCCACACTAGAGCGGTTTTGGCGCCGAGCGATTAAAACGCGAGTGTCAGATCCCCTGCGGAGTCAGCGCCATCGGCCGTATCTTGCGTTCTCACGGCCTGGTGCGCCATCGCCAGCGCAAGCATCAGACCAAACGTTGTCTGCGCGCGGTCAAAGCGCAATGGCGTTTGTTCAAGCTGTTGGTGGCGGCCGATACCCAAGAATCTGCAGGAGATCCCGGCGTATTGGCCACAAATGCAGCGTTTGGGGTTGCCACCATTTCAGTACACGGTGTGTGAGCCGGTCAACGGGTTGTGTTTGCCGGGCTATGCCGATGAGTTGTCCAAGCCGAGTTCAACGAGACGCCGCTGTTATGTGCGGCAAAGCTACGCGGTATGGTTGGCCGAACAGGTCAGCGCTACCTGGTTCGGTACGGAGTGGAGTTGCAGCGGGCCCAGTGGCAGACCGATGTGGAGACGGTACATCGGTTGGTGGAGAGGAGTTTTTTTGATCGGGAGGAGTTTAGGAGTGTGGAGGAGTTCTGGGCGAAGGTAACGACCTGCTGGTGGTATTTCAACTTGGCTCGGCCGAATCGAGGGGAAGGGCTGGCGTACGCCGTTGGCGATACTGCGGGAACGCGACCCGAAGCTGGACCTGGCGATTACGGTGTGGCGACCGCGTGACCTCGGAGCACTGCTACGACAAACTCCCCCTCCCAACAGGGGGCACGATCTACTCATTGGTTCCTATCTCTTTTTGTCTTTGCGCTTGGCGCGAGAGGAAGAAGGGGGTAGAGATGTCGCTCATGGAGCACGACGAATCCAGCGAGTTTTTCCAGCCTGAACGCCCGAAACTTCGGTTCCGATCAGAGGCGGAAAGTTCACAGACCGCGTCGTCATCCGAATCGGTGTCCGCACCCACTCCCGAACAGACACGCCAACAGATTTCCGAAGCGCGGCGGTTGTTGAGCGCCTGGGGCGACGTGGAGCCGATTCCAGTGACCAACCAGCAGATGGTGTGGGTGGTCATCGGAGCGGTCCTTGCCATTGTGGTTGCGGTGGTTGTGTCGCTGGACATCGCGATTGTCAGCGCGGTGATCGGTGTGGCGGTGACGGCCTCGGTGGGACGGTTGGCAGGTTGGTTGCGGGCGGTGAAGGTTCCGGCGCGAATGGCTGGGGTGGCAGCGTGTGTTCTGGCGGTGGTGTTGCTGGGGACGGTGTTGTTCGTTGGCACCGCCGTTTGGCAGCGGCAGACGGCACAGTACGGAGCGCGTCTCTGCGCGCTGGCGAGGGAAGCCGCCGGGCTGGCGGCGAAACATGCGGAGACGAAGACGGCGGGGCACTGGCTGGTGCGCGGGACGACCTCGGTGGAGACGGCCCTCAATCAGGCGGCGGCGACGGTGGCGGAGCGACGGGTGAAACTATGGATTCAGTTGACGTTGTGGGTGGGGGCATTGACGGGTATTGGATTGTTACGGCCGCGAGTGGACGCGACCGGATGGGTCAGAGGCTGGGGATTTCTTGCGGGATTACTGGTGAGGTTCTTTTCGAAGATCGGTTTCTGGATGTCGAGTCGCCTGGCAAAAGCGGTGGTGTTGGCGGTGTTGACAGGGGGCGGTTTGCAAATGGCGGGTGTGACGGCGGCGTGGTTTGTGGCGGGTGGCGTGTTGGTGCTGGCGTTGGTGGTACGATCGGTGGCGTTTTTTGTCCTGATTGCGGTGATCCCGATGGTGCCGTGGGGGGCGGAATGGATGAAGGCGGGTGGCATTGCGTTGGGGACGTGTGTGGTTTTGTATTTTGCCGAGAAAAAATTGCACTGGTACTTGTACCTGCGCCCGGCGTTGGCATCGGGATTGATTTTGCCCGAAACCCACGGAGGCGAAGAAGGACACGCGACACGGAGCCTGGTCGGGGGTATTTGGAAGACGGTGCGGTTGGCGACCTCGGCAGCGTTGCTGGTGGTGACAGCGGGATTGTTGTGGGTGTTCATTCCTGCCTTTCTACAGAAGCGCGAGCAACAACAGGCGGTCATGAAGGCGGCTGCCATGTTGGAGAGCAATGCGCCGCAGGCGACGGCGGAACTGCTGAAGCTGGCGGAGCGTTATCCGGACGCGCCGGAGACGTTGTTGGAATTGACAAAAGCGTACTGGCTGACGGGCGATACGAACAAGGCGATGCAGTATGCGGAGAGCTATGCGAAATGGGAACCAAAGCCCGTGGACGGCGATTGGCGGGCGAAATGGTATCGGCAATTGCTGTTGCAGTTGAAAATGGACCAGCCGACGTTCAACCGCGCGGAAGGTTACGAGTTTTTGCTTCGTCAGGACAAATCCACGCTTGAAGTCCCCTCGAAACCGCGTCGGGCACTGGCCGAGAAGATCATTGCGCTGAATCCCGACAGTCTCATTGCCTTGGCCATTCTGGCCAATGAATGTCTGATGAGCAACGAGACCGACAAGGTCATCGAGTATGCCGGGCGCGGTGCCCGGCTCAATCCGCGCGATCCAGCCTGGCATCAGATGTTGGCCGATGCCTATCTTCAGAAGAAAGAGTACGCCAGGGCGATGGCCGCCTGTGATGCTGCGCTGGCGTTGAATCCCGACGATTCGCGCTCCCGCAATCTGCGCGGCATGGCCGAGCGCCTGCTGAAACAATCCAAACCCTGACCATCCGGCCGCAACCAAACAAGCGGGACGGTGTTCCATTTCCTCATGGAACCGTTGAAGAGAGCGCTGAAACGGCGCGTCCAATGCGCTGTAGATTGAGATTCCTGATGAAAAAAACTGTTGTTTTGTCGTTGTTATTATTGGCTGCCGATTGGCTGAGCGCGGGCGCGACTCCGTTTGAGAACGCTCAGGAACCGGTGCCGAGAAACCAGATTGACCGTTTGGTATTTGGCCGGTTGGAGCGGTTGGGGATTCAGCCGGCGAATGTCTGTTCCGATGCTGTCTTTGTGCGGCGCGTGTATCTGGATGTGATCGGGACATTGCCGACCGCCAAGGAGGCGTGGGAGTTTTTGCAGGACAAAAATCCGAACAAACGGCAGGTATTGATTGATCGTTTGTTGGAGCGTCCTGAGTACGCGGATTACTGGGCAATGAAATGGAGCGAACTGTTGCGTGTCAAAGCGGAGTTTCCCATCAACCTTTGGCCCAACGCCGTGCAGGCCTATTACCGATGGATTCACACCAGCCTCTGCGACAACATGCCGTATGACCGTTTTGCCCGCGAGATGTTGACCGCCAGCGGCAGCAATTTCCGCGTCGGTCCGGTCAATTTCTACCGGGCCGTCCAGAGCAAAACGCCCGAAGGCATCGCGCAGGCCGTGGCGTTGACGTTCATGGGCGAGCGCGCCGACAAGTGGCCGAAAGAACGTCTCAACGGTATGGCGAATTTCTTCACGCAGGTCGGTTACAAGAGCACCTCGGAGTGGAAAGAGGAAATCGTCTTCTTCGACCCCGCCAAAACCAACGCGCAGGGTCGCATCACCACATCGGCCACTTTCCCCGACGGGCGCACGGTCCAACTCTCGGCGGACCGCGACCCGCGCGAGGTGTTTGCCGACTGGCTGGTTTCGCCCCAGAATCCGTGGTTTACACGCAACATCGCCAACCGCGTCTGGTCCTGGCTTCTGGGACGCGGCATCATCCACGAACCGGATGACATTCGTCCCGACAACCCGCCATCAAATCCCGAATTGCTTGCCTATCTGGAGAAAGAACTCATTGCCGCCCGTTACGACCTGAAACAGCTTTTCCGCCTGATCCTCAACTCGACCACCTATCAGCTCGCTTCGATCCCCAAAAAACGCTCTGCCGAGGCAGAAGCCAATTTCGCCTACTATCCTCTCCGACGCCTGGAGGCCGAGGTGTTGATTGACGCCCTGAACCAGATCACCGGGACCACCGAACAGTACGCCAGTCCGATCCCGGAGCCGTTTACCTTCATCCCCGAAGACCAACGCTCGATTTGTCTGGCCGACGGCAGCATCAGCAGCTCGTTTCTCGAACAATTCGGTCGCCCCTCGCGCGACACCGGTTTCGAATCGGAACGCAACAACCGCCCCAGCGCCGATCAACGCCTCCACATGCTCAACTCCAGCCACATCCAGCGAAAACTCGAAAACGGCCCCAAACTCCAGTACCTCATCCGCGAAAAAAGCGCCAACCCGCGCGAACTTGTCGCCTCGTTGTATCTGCTGATCCTCTCCCGATTGCCCACGGAAGAGGAATGGAAAGCGGCGGCCGAGTACGCCCAACTCACGCCGTCGCCGCCCAGTGGCGACACGAAAGCCAAAGCCAACAAAAACAAGCCGACCGCCCGCAACCTGAAAAATCGCGACGCCATCATAGACATCGCATGGGCATTGATCAACAGCGCCGAATTTCAATACCGTCACTAACCCCAGGAGCACCCGTCATGAGCACCGCCATTTCCCGACGCGAAGCCATTCGCCGCAGCCTTCTTGGCGCGGCCACCGTGATGTTGGCCGACAAACTCAGTGCCAGCGCCGTTGCCGCCGTGCGCGCGCCAAAAGCGAAATCGGTCATCCAGATTTGGATGTGGGGCGGCCCGCCGCACCTGGATACTTTTGATCCGAAACCGGAAGCCGGCAGTGACTACACCGGGCCACTGACCAGCCCGATTGCCACCAATGTGGCCGGCATCCGGATTTCGGAGCTGCTTCCACTGCTGGCCAAACAGGCCGACAAATACTCCCTCATCCGCAGCATGACACACGGCGTCAACGGCCACGAAACCGCTTCCTACGAAGTCCAAACCGGACGCAAACCCGGCAACGGCCAGGTCTTCCCCGGCGTCGGCGCCGTCGTGTCGCTATTCAAAGGCTACAGCGCCGGTTACAAGGGACTATTACCCCCGTACATCGTGCTGACAGAATTGCAGGGACGCTTCTCCGAGGCCGGATTCCTCGGCTCGCGCTGCAAACCGTTCGCCACCGGCGGCGACCCCTCGGCCAGCCGCTTTGTCGTCGAAGGCGTCGTGGCTCAGGGGGTCACCGAAAAACGCCAGCAGGACCGCCGCGAGTTGCTCTGCCGCTTGAACACGCTCCAGCAGGCGTTGCCCGGCGACCCGCAACTGGCCGCCGTTGCCCAGTGCGACAAGGAAGCCTACGACCTGATTCTCGGCGACGCCGGAAAGGTGTTCGATCTTTCACAGGAAAAAACCGAGTTGCGCGAACGCTACGGCATGACCCATTTTGGCCAGTCCTGTCTGATGGCCCGACGCCTCGTCGAGAAAGGCGTGCCATACGTTACCATCAACTACAAAGGCTGGGACCTTCACAAAGGGCTTTTCGTGACCATGCGCCGCAAAGGCCCCGAATTCGACAAGGGCCTGGCTACCCTGTTGCAGGACCTGCACGACCGCGGCCTGCTCGAAACCACCATCGTCTGGGCCGGCGGCGAATTCGGGCGCACCCCGCGGGTCCAATGGGAAGCCCCGTGGAACGGCGGTCGCAATCATTACGGAAAAGTCTTCACTCACCTGGTGGCCGGCGGCGGATTCAAAGGCGGCCACGTGGTTGGCGCCTCCACCGAAAAAGGCGAGGAAGTCAAAGAACGCCCCGTGTACCCCACCGACCTGATCGGCAGCATCTATGACCTGATGGGCATTGACGGCAACGCCAAGCTGCCCCATCCGCAGGGGTTGACCTTCACCGCCCTGCCGTCTCCTTCCGAAAACGTGAAGTCCGCCGGTCGCCTGACCGAAATTATGTAGTCTCCCGGAGAGCCTTCCATGAAACGAACCCGATTTTGCAGCCTTTTCGTCGCGGCAGTCTGCCTGTTCATCGGTCCGTTTACCCCGGCCCAACAACCGCGCGCCAACACCCTGCACATCGGCTACGTCTATCCCGCCGGCGGCCAACAGGGCAGCACCCTTGAAGTCGTCATCGGCGGCCAATTCATGGCAGGCGTCACCAACGTTCACGTCTCCGGCGGTGGCGTCCAGGCCATCATCACCGAGGTCATCCGCCCCATCAGCGGCAAAGAACTCAACGAACTGCGCATCAAAATAGATGAGCTACTGGCCCGCAAGGCCGTTGTCCGCAACGATTTCAAGGCGCTGGAACAATTCCGCAGCTTCAAAAACACCAAGGACATCAAAAAGAACAGCGAGAACGATGACAAAGAAATCGAGGCGTTGAAGAAAAAATACGCCGGCGCCACCTGGACCGCCGAGGACGAAAAAATGTTGATGGAACTGCGACGGAAAATCGCCTCCGGCGTTCGTCGTCCCGCCAATCCCGCCATCTCCGAAATCGCCGTTTGTAAAATGACCATTGCGCCCGACGCCACGCCGGGCCGGCGCGAATTGCGCGTCAGCACGCCCAACGGACTGTCCAACCCGCTGGTGTTTGAGATTGGGCAAGTGACGGAGTTCATGCTGCCCGCGTCGAAAAGCATTGCCGAACAAAAAAGCTCCGTCGCCAAGACCGCATTCGGCCCGAAAAACACCAAGAAAACCGAGCAACTCGTCACCATCCCCGCCGTCATCAACGGCCAAATCCTCCCCGGCGGCGTTAATCATCATCGGTTCACCGCCAAAAAAGGACAACGCCTGGTCATTGCCGTCAGCGCCCGCTCATTGATCCCGTACCTTGCCGACGCCGTGCCGGGTTGGTTCCAGGCGACCGTCGCCTTGTTTGACACCAACGGCAGGGAACTGGCCTATGCCGACGATTTCCGTTTCAATCCCGACCCCGTTCTCTACTACGAAATCCCCGCCGACGGCGAATACGTCATTGAAATCAAGGACTCCATTTACCGCGGACGCGAAGACTTTGTCTACCGCATCACCGTCGGCGAACTGCCCTTTATCACCAGTCTGTTCCCGCTGGGCGGCCCTGTCGGCGCCGAAACCGCCGTCGAACTGAAAGGCTGGAACCTGCCCACCGATCGGCTGGTCCTCGACAACAAAAATATCGCGCCCGGTATCCGTCCCGTCAGCGTTCGCAAAGACAACTGGGTCTCCAACGTCATGCCGTTTGCCGTGGACACGCTCCCCGAATGCCTCGAAAAAGAACCCAACAACCAGCCCAACTCCGCCCAGCGTGTCACCCTCCCGATCATCATCAATGGACGCATTGACAGCCCTGGCGACGCCGACGTGTTCTGTTTCGATGGCAAAGCCGGCCAGACGGTGGTCGCCGAGGTCATGGCGCGTCGTCTCAATTCGCCGCTCGATTCGATCCTGAAACTGACGGATGCCTCCGGCAAACCCATCGCCTCCAACGACGACCATGTGGACAAAGGCTCCGGCCTGAACACCCACCATGCCGATTCCTATCTCAGCGTTACACTGCCCGCCGACGGCACCTACTACCTGAGCCTGCGCGACACCCAGACCAAAGGCGGTCCCGAATACGCCTATCGCCTTCGCATCAGCCCGCCGCGTCCCGATTTTGAATTGCGCCTGGTGCCATCCAGCCTCGCGGCACGTCCCGGCAGCAGCATCCCTGTCACCGTGTACGCCTTGCGCCGTGACGGATTTGACGGCGAAATCAAACTCTCGTTGAAGAACGCCCCCGAAGGGTTCAAACTCAGCGGAGGCACGATTTCCTCCCAGTCAGACCAGGCCAAATTTACCCTGTCCGTTCCCTACGTTCCCTCGAAAGGAGAACCCCGACAGCTCCAACTCGAAGGCACCGCCACCATCCAGGGACAAACCGTCACCCGTCCCGTGGTTCCCGCCGACGACATGATGCAGGCGTTTGAATATCGCCATCTCGTGCCGGCGCAGGAACTGGATGTCGCCGTGCTGGGTGGCGGCAGCCGGTTCCAGCCCAAAACCGAAGTGGGTCGTGTCACCCTCAAAGCCGTCGGTGCGGTGGCCGCCTCCATGAAAGTGGAAGCCGACAACCCGCTGAAGATTCCTACCGGTGGCGCCATCCCGCTGCGGGTCTCCATGGCAAAAGCGCCGGAGTTCGTCAAAATCCAGTTTGAACTGGAGGATCCGCCCGCCGGGATTGCCATCCAAAAAATCACCCCGGCCAGGGACGGCGTCGAATTGCTGTTGAGCTGTGATCCCGACAAGGTCAAGCCCGGTCAAAAAGGCAACCTCGTTGTGGCCAGCTTCGTTCAACGCGCCAGACCCGCCGACAAAAACGCTTCGACCGGCCCCGTCCGGTTGCCACTCAAGACGCTTCCTGCTGTTCCCTACGAGATTGTGGCCGGGCCGTGATAATTTTACCGGCAGTCTCTCGCGGAGGCGGCGCGCGACCGTTTGGGCATTTTAGTCGGGACAGGAAAGGCCCGCGCTGCTGGCAGGGGTTGAAGACGTGATTCAGTGCGCGTCGGGTGGCGGCGGGAGCGCGTGTTGTTCCCAGTCGCGTTTGCCTTCGAGACAAAAAATCCATTGCGCGGCGGCACTGATCAGGTGGGCGTAACCGCCCGTGTCGGAAAAGTTTTCCCAAAGGAACCCGCCACCGGCGTTGCCGGCGCCGATGCCGGTGGGGATGTAACCGTATTGTTTGAAAATGGCTTCCCAAGTGCGCAGGCCGAGACCGAGTTCGCGTTCGAGGGCGGCTTGGACCTCTTTTTCGGTGGCGGGCGGAAAGAAGTGGGGGGTGGTGATCTCCGTTTTCGCTTTGTCCCAGAGACCGGGATGGGCTTTCAACGCCTGTAATCCCCAGCCGCTGACAACCATGTTTTGCGGGCCAAACCGCGAACCGATGGGACGCGGGTTGCCGCCGGGGCCTTTGCGTTGGGAACGATAGTCGGCGGGTTTGCCATTGATGAATTTGTAGGGATGTAAATCGAAAACGTTGATGCCGGGGGCGGGTGGCTCGTCGTCGCAATACATCCGGTAAAGCATCGGCAGCGTGAACGCATCATAAATGAGCCGAAACGCGGTGGGTTGGGGGAGGGTACCGTGGCGGGCAAGGGCAACGTAGTAGCGGTATTGCTGGTCGTCGGCGAAACCGGGAATCGCGACCGGTTCGTCTTTCTTGAACTCGTACAAGGCGCGTCGCCAGTCGTTGCGGGCGGTGGCGACGGATTTCCATGTTTCCTCCGGCAACGAGCGACGCATGGCATCGTCGTTGGTGGCGAGCGCGAGGACGGCTCTGACGGCGGGGATGTTGGGCGAGCCGTGGCGCGCGCGACATTGCTGAAGGTTTTGGGCGGCCTCGGCAATGGCCGGGTCGCGCAACAGCAGCCAGGTTTGCTGTAGCATTACGGCGAGGTCTTGTGCCATGTGGTTGGAGGAGCCGAGCGAATAGCCGCAGAGACGTTTCTCCGGGTTGGGGCGGTTTCCCCAGTCGTTGCGGGCGGCGAAGTTGACGTGCTCATCCTTGTCCTTGCGGGCGCGCATGTCGAGACTGACCGAGGCACCGTCGTCCCACCAGTACGGCACGAAACCTTTCTCGCGTCCCTGGAGGAGCCATTCCTTGCTGGTGCGCCAGCCGCGGTCGTCGCCGGGACGGCCGTCGTTGCGCTCGGAGGTAAACAGTTCGTCGCCGTGATTGAGCATTTTCAGGTAGAACGGCAGTTGCCAGCGGGTGAGGATTTCCTTGTAAAAAGGATCGCCCGTGGCGCGGTAGGCGTTGACCATGGCGACGGCAAACCAGGCCCCGTCGTGCATCGTGTCGAGCGCTTCGCCCTGGACCCAGAGGTTGCTCTTGACATCGTAATACTCATAGATCATCCCGCGCTGGGGGGAGGTCTCGTCCTTTTTCAGGTGATGGTCGAAGACGTACTGTGTCAGCGTTCGCATGAACGTCTTGGCCTCGGGAATCGTCATTGGCGACTGTTCGGCGGCGACCACCAGAAGGAAGGCGGCGATCAGGCTCATGGCGGGATGATAACAGGCCGCTGTGGGAAAACAAGCGGAACGGGCGGAAGACGGATGGCGCGGAAATCCTTGACCGACGGTCGTTTCACCGCTACATCTCGCGGCAACGAAAGGAACTTTTATGAGCCGTTTATTGATTGCTGTCGCCACGCTTGCCATTCTCACTTCCGTTCACGCCGCCAAAATTCAGGTCCTGCTCATTACGGGCGACGATGTGAAAGCTCATCCCTGGAAAGAGACCTCCGTCGAGACGAAACGAATTCTTGAATCATCGGGAAAGTTCGATGTGGCCCTTGTTGAGGGAGTCAAAGCGCTTGAGGATGCCGAGAATCTTAAGAAGTACGACGTGATTTATTACCACATGTACAATGCCTCCACGCCAACCGCTTCCGACACGGGCAAGGCGAACCTGCTGAACTTTGTCAGGGAAGGCAAAGGATTCGTAGTCTGTCATCTGGCCAGCGCCTCGTTTAAGGAGTGGGATGAGTTCAAGAAACTTTGCGGGCGTTACTGGGTTATGAAGAAGTCGGGACATGGCCCGCGCAGCGTCTTCAAGGTGAAGATTGCCGACAAGGACAACCCGATCACGAAGGGACTGGACGATTTCGAGCAGGACGACGAGTTGTATGCCAAGCTTCAGGGCGACGACCCCATTTGCGTGCTTGCGACGGCTGATTCCGACTGGAGCAAGGCGACCGAGCCGATGGTCTTTACGCTCAGCTACGGCAAAGGCCGCGTGTTCCATCACACGTTTGGTCACGACGTGAAAGCACTCCGTACCCCCGCCGTGCAAACCCTGATTCAGCGCGGCACCGAATGGGCCGCCACCGGCGTCGTCAAATGAATGACGCCGCTCGGGTCTTCGTCGGTATGACGGACTGAGAGCCGTCATGTGGATTGTACGTCTAGCGCTGCGTCGTCCGTACACGTTTGTGGTGGCAGCTTTGTTGCTGCTGCTGCTGACGCCGTTTGTGCTTTTGCGCACGCCGACGGACATTTTCCCGTCCATTGACATCCCCGTCATCAGTATCCTCTGGCAATACAGCGGGTTGAGCGCCCAGGAAATGGAACAGCGGATCACCTACAACTGCGAGCGCCCTCTCACCACCACGGTCAACGACATCGAACACATCGAGTCCACCTCCTACAACGGTATCTCCGTCATCAAAGTGTTCCTCCAGCCCGGTGCCTCCGTGGATGCGGGAATCGCCCAGATTACCGCGATCTGCCAGACCATGCTTCGCAATATGCCTCCGGGCGCGACGCCGCCATTGATCATTCGCTACAACGCCTCCACCGTGCCCATTCTCCAGTACGGCATCAGCAACCGGAAACTGTCCGAGTCGGAGTTGTTCGACCTGACCGTCAACCAGATCCGCGTCCGTCTGATCACGGTGCCGGGGGCGGCCATCCCGTTTCCGTTTGGCGGGCGCCAGCGTGTCGTGTCGGTGGACATGGATCTGACGGCGCTCAAGGCCAAGAACCTTGCGCCTTCCGATGTGGTGGCGGCGTTGGATGCGCAGAACTTCGCCTACCCGACGGGTACCGCCAAGATCGGCGCGACCGAGTACGACATCGAGTTGAACACCAGCCCCCGAATCCTCGACCAGCTCAATGATCTTCCCATCAAAACGGTCAACGGCGCCGTCATCCGCATCCGGGATGTCGCGCAGGTCCGCGACGGCGCGCTGCCGCAACGCAATATCGTCCGCCAGGACGGGGTTCGCAGCACATTGCTGAGCATCTTCAAGACGGGGGAAGCCTCCACCCTTCAGGTTGCCAAGGGCGTCAAACAAATGCTGGCGCGCGTGCTCAAGACCACCACCAGCGACGTTGAGGTCAAAGAGTTCGCCGACCAATCCATTTTCGTTCGCGCCGCCATCAACGACGTCTTGAAGGAGGGTATCATCGCCGCCGCGCTGACGGCCACGATGATTTTGCTTTTTCTCGGTTCCTGGCGCAGCACCGTGATCATCGCTCTTTCCATTCCGCTTTCGATTCTCACATCCATTGCCCTCCTCAGTGCCCTTGGCGAAACCATCAATCTCATGACTCTCGGCGGCCTTGCTCTTGCGATTGGCATTCTTGTGGATGACGCCACGGTTGAGTTGGAGAACGTTCACCGCCAGATGGCGCTCGGCAAACCGACCGTCCAGGCGATTCTTGATGGCGCGCAGGAAATTGCGCTGCCGGCCTTTGTCTCCACGCTCTGCATTTGCATTGTGTTTGTGCCGATGTTTTTTCTTACAGGGACGGCGCGGTACCTTTTTGTGCCGCTGGCGGAGGCGGTGGTCTTTGCCGTGCTGGCCAGCTATGCGCTGTCGCGCACGCTTGTCCCTACGCTGGTGATGTGGTTTTACCGGAATGTTGAGCCTCACGACCATCGCGCGAAGTCGCCCCGTCTTTCGGCCTGGATTCGTCCCTTTGCGCGGATCCACATCGCTTTTGAGCGCGGTTTTGCCCGGTTTCGCGAGGGCTACCGCCAGCTTCTTGGGTTGATTCTTCAACGCCGCGCCGCTTTTGTGGTTTTGTTCCTGGCGTTTTGCGTTGGAAGCGGCCTGCTCATTCCGCAGCTTGGGCAGGATTTTTTCCCGTCGGTTGACGCCGGGCAGTTTCGGCTTCACGTCCGTGGGCGCAGCGGCCTGCGCATTGAAGAGACGGCGAAACTCGTGGACGAGATCGAAGCGGTCATTCGCCAGGAAATCCCCGCCCGCGACCTTGTTGGCATTCTTGACAACATTGGTCTGCCCAATTCCACCATCAACCTCAGTTATTCCGACAATGGGACCATCGGCCCCGGCGACGCCGACATCATGGTCCAGTTGCGTCACGGGCATCGTCCCACGGAGGGGTATGTTCGCGCGTTGCGACGCCGCCTGAACCGCGAGTTCCCCAGTGTCCTCTTTTATTTTCTGCCCGCTGACATTGTCAGTCAGACCATCAACTTCGGTCTGCCCGCGCCGTTCAATATCCAGATTGCGGGACGCAACCAGGGAGCCAATCGGGAACTGGCCAAACGGCTCGTCGAAAAAATCCGCCGCATTCCCGGCGCCGTGGACGTCCGCATCCAACAGCCCGGCGACCGTCCCAAACTGCAATTTGCCGTGGACCGCATCAAAGCCTCCGAAATGGGATTGACCGAGCGCGATGTGGCCAATTCCGTCCTGCTCAGCCTCAGTGGCAGTTCGCAGGTCGCGCCGACCTTCTGGATCAACCCGCTTCTCGGTATTCAATATTCCGTCAGCACCCGGGTGCCCGAACACCGCATGGATTCGGTGGACGCCCTTCAAGCCATCCCGATCAACGCCAGCCAGCCCGGCCAGGGCGACGCGCAACTGCTGGCCAACCTCGCCACCGTCTCCCGCACGATGGGGCCGCCAGTGGTGTCGCATCGCGACATTATGCCGGTTATTGATATTTTTGGCGGCGTCAGTGGACGCGATCTCGGCGGCGTGCTGCGCGAGATCCGTCCGCTTGTCAAACAGGCCGAACACGAGCTTCCCAAAGGCAGCTACATCATGTTGCGCGGCCAGGCCGAGACAATGCGCGGCAGTTTCCTCGGATTGGGTATCGGATTCGTCATGGCCATCGCCCTGATCTATCTGTTGCTGGTCGTCAACTTCCAAAGCTGGCTTGACCCGTTCATCATCATTAGCGCGCTGCCCGGCGCGGCGGCGGGTGTCATCTGGGGGTTGCACCTGACGTTGACGACGATCAGCGTTCCCGCGTTGATGGGGGCCATCATGAGCCTCGGTGTCGCCACGGCCAATTCCGTTCTCGTTGTCACCTTTGCCCGACACAATCTCCGCAAGGGCATGACCGCCCTCGAAGCTGCCTGGGAGTCCGGCGTCGGGCGGTTGCGGCCCGTGCTCATGACGGCGCTGGCGATGATCCTCGGCATGTTACCGATGTCGCTCGGCCTCGGCGAAGGCGGCGAACAAAACGCTCCGCTGGGGCGGGCTGTCATCGGTGGTCTGGTAATCGCAACGGTGGCCACGCTGTTTTTTGTGCCGGTGGTGTTCAGTCTGTTTCACCGTCGTCCCCCGACGCCATCGCCCGCGGAGCTTGACCCGGCTCTGAAGGAGACGTAATGGAAATGACCATGAAAGAGTCTTCCGCCAGGTTGCGCAATGCCGGCCTGATTGTGCTGGTGCTCATCCTTGTCGGTGCCGCCGCCGGCATTGTGCCGCGCCGCCACCAACAGGCCGCTGTTCGCGCCGAGACGCTTGAACTGGCGTTGCCCACCGTCGCGGTTGTCGTGCCATCGCCCGGCAAAGCCGCTTCCAGTCTGGCGTTGCCCGCCGAGATCAGACCGTGGCTCGACGCGCCGATTTATGCCCGCGCCAGCGGTTACCTGAAACGGCGGTGGGTGGACATCGGTACGACGGTTACGAACGGACAGTTGTTGGCCGAGATTGACGCGCCCGAATTGGAGCGGGACCTCGAACGGGCGCGAGCCGAGCTGGCGCAGGCGGAGGCCGCGCTCGCGCTGGCCAAAACCACGGCCGAACGCTGGAACGAACTGCTCCGCAGCAAGCACGTCAGCGCGCAGGAAGCCGCCGAGAAACAGGCCGACTACCAACTGAAAGCCGCCAGCGTGGAGGCCGTCAAAGCCACCGTCCGTCGGCTGGCCGATCTGCTCGCGTTCACGCATGTGACGGCGCCCTTTGACGGCGTCATCACCGCCCGCAACACTGACGTTGGCGAACTGATTGCCGCTGGCGGTGAGAAAGAACTGTTTCGTCTTGCCCAAACCCGACAACTCCGCGTCTATGTCCGCGTCCCGCAAAGTCTCGCCCGCGCGGTCGTGCCCGGTCAGACCGCTCAAATGACAATCCCTGAAATGCCCGGACGAGTTTTTCCCGCCACCGTTGTGCGGACATCGGGCGCCATGTCTGCCGACTCGCGGACTCTGTTGACCGAACTGGAGGTGGACAATGAGAAGGGCGAGATTCTCGCCGGCAGTTTCGCGCAGGTGAGCTTTGACGGGGCAAAACTCGAAGTTCCCCTGACATTGCCCGCCAACACGTTGCTGTTTCGCGCCGACGGCCCGCAGGTGGGCGTCGTCCTGGCAGGGGGCAAGGTCGCGTTGCGTTCCGTCAGGCTCGGACGCGACTTTGGGTCTGTGGTCGAGATTCTGGCGGGAGTCACTCCCGCCGACCGTGTCATTCTCAATCCGCCCGATTCACTGATTGACGGCGCCATGGTGCGGGTGGCCGAAGCCGCCATGGCGGAATAAGATTTCCCGCGAAACCTTTTTTCTGAACCAGTGTTGAAAAAGCGTTGTTACAATGTAAGTGTACACTAACGAAATGAAAACGCGGCAGTGCAAGCTGCCCGGTTAACAAAAGGAGATGACAAAATGAAAAAGTATTACTTGCTGGGCGCGCTCGCCGCCACCGTGGTCGCGGCGGAGGTTCTTCACGCCCAACCCATGGGGTTGGCTGACGTCAAGGCACTGGCCAAAGCCGGTGTCAGCGACGAGGTTATCATCAGCCAGTTGCGCAATGCGCAAGTCGTGTATCATCTGAGCACCGCGGAAATTATTGACCTGAAAGAGTCGGGCGTCAGCAATCGGGTGATTGATTTCATGATCAACACCGCCACCGCCGCTCCCCAGACCATCAATGCGCCGCCACCGGCGACAGTGGTCACGGAGGCGCCGCCGCCACCGCCGCCTGCGCCGCGTGTGGAGGAGGTTCTCCCGTGTCCGGGACCGGGATACGTGTGGATTGCCGGTTGCTGGGAATGGCATCGCGGGCAATGGATCTGGATTCGAGGTCGCTGGGTGGTGCCGCCGCGTCCGCGCGCGGTTTGGGTGGTGGGACATTGGGAGCATCGGGGGTATGATCGCGTGTGGGTGGGGGGACACTGGCGATAGTTTCCCTCGCGCACCGAACCGATGTGAACAGAAGGAGGACAAACATGAAAACGTTTCAAACGGTTGTGGTGATGCTTGTGGTGACATTGTTGTTGACGGGGTGCGAGACCCCTTCCGGCCAACCTGATCGCACGGCTTCAGGCGCGCTGCTGGGCGGGATGTTGGGCGCCGGCACCGGGGCGTTGATCGGTAATTACTCCGGCCATCGCACGGCGGCCGGAGCCGCCATTGGCGGGGCGCTCGGCGCGTTGACCGGCGGCATCATCGGTCATGCGCTGGACCAACAGCAACGCGAGACACTATCGCGCCAAAGCCCGGCTACCCTACAGCGCGTGGAACAGGGCCAGCCGCTTGGCCTGGCCGACATCAAGGCATTGGCCAAAGCCGGCGTCAGCGACGAGGTCATCATCAGCCAGATTCGCGCCTCGCGAACGGTCTATCACCTGACCACGGCGGAAATTATTGAGCTGAAAGACGCCGGCGTCAGCCAGAAGGTGATTGATTTCATGATCAACACGCCCAGCGGCATCAATGCGTTGCCGCCGTCCTCGACGCCGACGGCCACGGTGCCGCCGCCGCCATCCACAGTGGTGGCCGATCCGGTGGTGGCGGCGCCTGGTCCTGATTATGTGTGGGTGCCCGGCTGTTGGTCATGGGACGGTTTTCGGTGGGTATGGGTACCCGGTCATTGGGCGCTCCCACCATATCCTGGCGCGGTTTGGATCAGCGGTTACTGGCGCAGCGGTGTTTGGTATCACGGCCATTGGAGACACGCTCCGCCTCATCGTCGCTGGTGACAGATGTTGTTGTGTGGGGCGAGCGGTTTTTAGGGCAACGAAAAAGGGCGCGCGGTTGCGCGCCCTTTTTGGAGGAAGGCAAACGGATCGTTATGCCACGGCAGCGGCGACGAGGTCGCCGACTTGAGTGGTGCCGTAACCCATCTTGCCGGCGGCGAGAGACTTGAGTTTTTCGCGCACCGTTTTGATGACCGCTTGTTCGATGGCGTTGGCCATGGCGCTTTCGCCGAGGAAATCCATCATCATCCCGCCGGCACAGACGGCGGCGAGGGGGTTGATGACGTTCTGGCCGGTGTATTTCGGGGCGCTGCCGCCAATCGGCTCGAACATGGAAGTGCCTTGTGGATTGATGTTACCGCCGGCGGCGATACCCATGCCGCCCTGAATCATGGCGCCGAGGTCGGTGATGATGTCGCCGAACATGTTGTCGGTGACAATCACGTCGAACCATTCGGGATTTTTCACAAACCACATGGTCGTGGCGTCCACGTGGGCATAGTCGCGTTTGATGTCGGGGTAATCCTTTTGGCCGATTTCGTGGAAGGCGCGTTCCCAGAGGTCGAAGGCGTAGGTGAGGACGTTGGTTTTGCCGCAGAGGGTGAGCGTTTTGCGTTTGTTGCGTTTGCGGGTGAACTCAAAGGCGTAGCGCAGACAGCGTTCGACGCCGCGGCGGGTGTTGATGCTTTCCTGGACGGCGACCTCGTTGGGCGTGCCCTTGAACACAAATCCGCCGGCGCCGGTGTAGAGCCCCTCGTTGTTTTCACGGACGACGACGAAGTCAATGTGTTCGGGTTTCTTGTCCTTGAGCGGACAGAACCGTTCGTCGTAGAGCTTGACGGGGCGGAGGTTGATGTATTGCTCCAGCTCGAAGCGGGTTCGCAACAGGATACCCTTTTCGAGGATGCCCGGTTTCACGTCGGGGTGGCCGATGGCACCGAGCAGGATCGCGGGGAACTGGCGAAGTTCGGCGATAGCGTTGTCGGGGAGGACTTCGCCGGTGCGCAGATAACGGTCACCGCCGAAATCAAAATGGGTGTAGTTCAGTTTGACGCCGAATTTTGGGGCGGCCGCGTCGAGCACTTTGATGGCTTCACGGACCACTTCCGGGCCGGTGCCGTCGCCGCCGATGACTGCAATGTTGTAGGATTTCATGGGGCGCAGATAATCCCAATAGACGTGCCGTTTTTCAACAGAATTTTACCAGTCGCGGGTGAGGGGCAACATTCGCGTTGACGTTGGGATTGGGTATATGCGATGGGTTCTTATCAACCCCGATGTAATCGAGGGGGTCTTCGAGACGAGGCGACGCACACGGGGACGGAGGTAGTCCGATGAAAACGATGATGTGCGTGAGTTTGATCGCAATAACGATCGCAGGTATTTTCGAGGCGCGGTCGGAAACCGGCCCGGCAAAGCCGTTGAAAGTGTTCATCCTTGCCGGACAGTCAAACATGGAAGGCCACGCGAAGGTTGAGACCTTCGATTACATTGGCGACGACCCGGCCACCGCGCCGTTGCTGAAGCAAATGCGCGGTGCCGACGGCAAACCGCGTGTCTGCGATCATGTGTGGATTTCGTATTTAACCGGCTCCGGTGACAACAACGGCGAGGCGATTGGCAAACTCACTGCCGGATTTGGCGCACGGCGCAATCCCACGGAGGACGGCGGTAAAATCGGCCCGGAATTCACCTTTGGTCTCACGATGGACGCGGCACTCAAGGAGCCGGTGTTGCTCATCAAGACCGCGTGGGGCGGTAAATCGCTTTACTACGATTTCCGTCCGCCGAGCGCCGGTGTGTATCCGCGAACGCCCGACGACATCGCGAAGAATCGTTATCCCGAATCCGGTTCCGGCCGGTACTACCGGCTTATGATCGAGCATGTGAAGAAAGTACTCGCCGATCCGAAGCGGGTTTGCCCGGCCTACGATGCGGCGGTCGGTTATGAGATTGCCGGCTTTGTGTGGTTGCAGGGGTGGAATGACATGGTGAACCGAGACGTGTATCCCGTGTTGCCAAAGGACAGCAAAGAGAACCGCTTTGGCAAGTACAGCGAGTGGCTCGCCGACTTCATCCGAGATGTCCGGAAAGATCTCGGTGCGCCGAAGATGCCATTTATCATTGGTGTGATGGGGGTGGGCGGCAAGAATGTAAAAGCGGATGCCGTCGCCTTCCGCGAGGCGATGACCGCGCCGTCGTTGCTGCCGGAGTTCAGAGACAATGTCGTTGCCGTGCCGACCGCGCCGTTCTGGTCCGAGGAACTCGGAGCCATTGCTGACAAATACGAGAAAGTCAGGGGCATGGCTTTTGCATTGAAGAACAAAAACAAGAATGGCCCGAACAAAGACGGCACAATGACCGATCAGCAGCAGCGGGAGTATCTGAAGAAGTTCGAGGCCGAACTCATCACTCCCGCCGAGGCCGCGACGTGGAAACGTGGGGCCTCCAACGCCGGCTACCACTACCTCGGTTGCGCGAAGACGTTCGCCCTCATGGGCAAGGCCTTTGCCGAAGCCAACCTCAAACTGCTGGAGTCCCAGCGTCGCTGACAGTTCAGCACAATGGCGCATTCATGAGAACCAGACTCCCACTCCTCACCGCCCTTCTGCTATACCCGCTGGCCGCACTCCACGCTGCGGATGCGTCCATACCGACGGTGAAGCCCAACATCATCCTCATCATGGCGGATGATCTGGGCTATGCGGCATTGGGCTGTTACGGACAGAAACTCATTCTCACGCCCGAAATTGACAAAATGGCCGCGGAAGGAATGCGTTTCACGGACTTCTATGCGGGCAATACCGTCTGCGTGCCCTCACGAGTCAGCATGTTGATGGGAATGCATCCCGGTCATGCGCCGATCCGCGATAACTGCTTGCCTCATCTGCCGGATTTTTCAGGGTATATGACGGAGTATCCTGCCGAGTTGTGGCCCCCGAAACTTCCGACTCTTGGCCAAGTCATGAAGAAGGCTGGATACAAGACCGCTCAGTTCGGAAAACTGGAAGCCGGCATCCCGCTTCCGAAGGGAAAGATGACCGAGTATGGATGGGATTATTGGTTCGGATTCAAAGGCACCGGTGACGCCTTTCAGTATTATCCGCTCGAATTATGGAAGAACGATGAGAAGATAGTTTTCCCTGAGAATCGGGCTGAGAACGTTCGCCGGCCGGGGATTGTCGGGAATCGGGGAGTCTATTCGCAGGATCTGTTCGTGGAGGAAATTCTGAAGTTCATCAGGAGCAACAAGGACACTCCCTTTTTCGTTTATTTCCCGACTCAGATTCCACACGGCCGTTCCCCCAAGGATGGAGACGAAATTCAGGTGCCCGATATCGGACCTTACGCGGACCGGAAATGGACTCATCTGGAGAAGCTCTATGCGGCAGCGATCACGCGTCTTGATTCCCATGTCGGTCGCATCATTCAAGAACTGAAAGAGCAGGGGATTGACGGAAAGACGATCATTTTGTTTACCAGCGATAACGGGGACGAAAACAGCTATTACAAATATACGAAACGGTTCGGGGCAACTGGTCCTTTGAAAGGCAAGAAACGCTTTCTCTATGAGGGCGGCATCCGTGTGCCCATGATCGCCCGCTGGCCCGGCCACATCCAACCCGCCCAAATCAGCCGCCTTCCTGCCGCAGGGTGGGATTTCATGGCCACGTTGGCGGAATTGGCTGGGGTTGCGCAGCCTGCGCACACCGATGGGATTTCGTTAGTCCCCACGTTGCTCGGACACCCGGAGCGGCAGGAAGCACGCGAGTATTTGTATTGGGAACATCACATGGGAAAACAACAGGCGGTTCGCATGGGTTCGTGGAAAGGCATTCGGTTTGGGGGAACAAAAGAGCCGATCGAACTCTATAACCTCGACGCGGATATCGGCGAGACCCGTAACGTTGCGGCGGACCATCCGGATATCGTAAAGAAGATCTCGGCCATCACGGAGCAGGCTCGTGCGAATTCCGAGTTCAACAAATTCTGGCCGCTGCCAGAACATCGCCAGAATCAAATCAAGATGGACAAAGTGATCTTTGACCAGCTTGAACATGGAGTCCGGTAGTCCCATGAAAAAATATCTCTCCATCCTCACCCCTCTCATTGCCCTGCAGTTGGCCTTGTGTTTCCTCCTTTGCAACAGCTTCAGCGGACAAGCCGGAAATGTTCCGTCCGCGCCGAAGGAGAAACCCAGCATCATCTTTATTCTCGCTGATGATCTTGGTTATGGCGATGTGTCCTGCTACAACGCGCAATCAAAGGTGCCGACGCCGCGACGGACGCGCCGAGGCGGCTCTACAGCCTCGAAGCTGATCCCGGCGATACGACGAATTTTATTCTAAGCACCCGGCGATCGGGAAGGAACTGAAGTCGCTGCTGGAGAAAAGCAAGCCACTGCGGCACAGCGAGGCTGCCAATGGTGCTGATTGTGCTGGCTTTTACGTTTTCCGTTCAAAATGCGCCAAGACACATCCGGTCGCAACACCTACACTTGGAACGAACAGTATGCTCGTCAGTATCTTCAACGACGTGATTGGTCCCGTGATGCGGGGACCGTCGAGTTCACATTGCGCCGCCGCGCTGCGCATCGGGCGGCTGGCGCGCGACCTGATGGGCGGCGAGATCAGCGACGTGCTGGTCGAGTTCGACCGCAACGGTTCGCTGCCGACCACACACGAGACGCAAGGCTCGGATATGGGTCTGTGCGGTGGTTTGATGGGCTGGGAGGCAACGGATGAACGGCTGCCGGGTTCGCCGCAGGCGCTGCGAGCCGCTGGCGTGCGCATCCGCATCGAGACGGTGGACGCAGGCGACGCGCATCCGAATACCTACCGTCTCACGCTCCGCAATTCGCGCGAGCAACACTCGCTCATCGCCATTTCCACGGGCGGAGGGATGATGGAAGTCATCGCGGTGGATGGATTCAAAGTGTCCATGTTCGGCGATTATTTTGAAACGTTATTGTGGGTGGAAGGTCGGGGGCAAGCGGTGGTGGAGAAGTTGCGCGCCTTGACGAACGCTGACACAGTCCTTTTGCACGAATCCGGAGGCGGCCAGCTTGTGGAGGTGAAGACGGGAGCGTTTGTGGACGAGGATGTCATCGCCCGGTTGCGCGGAGTGGCAACCATTCGCGCCGTGAAGCGGCTCGCGCCGGTGCTGCCGGTGTTGTCGCGCAAGGACATGAGCGTGCCGTTCACGACCTGCGAGGAGATGTTGCGCCACGATGCTGGTCGCAACACACCGCTGTGGAAGCTGGCAGTGGAATACGAAATGGCCCGCAGCAATCTGACCGAGGCGGAGGTGCTCGCCAAGATGGTGGAGATCATCCGCATTCTGCGCCGAGCCATCGCACAGGGCATTGCGGGCACGCAGTATGATGACCGCGTGTTGGGGCACCAGAGCGGCAAGTTCAACGATTTGCTCAAGGCCGGTCGGCTGCTCAACGGCGGGGTGCTCAACCGCATTGTCCTTTACGTCACCGCGTTGATGGAGGTGAAGAGTTCGATGGGTGTCATTGTGGCCGCGCCGACCGCAGGCGCCTGTGCGGGGCTGCCGGGCGCGGTCATTGCGGTGGCCGAGGAGAGAGGATTGTCCGAGGAGGCGATGGCGAAGGCGTTGCTGGCCAGCGGGCTGATCGGCGTGTTCATCGCCACGCGCTGGACGTTCGCAGCGGAAGTCGGCGGCTGCCAAGCCGAGGGTGGCTCGGCTGCTTGCATGGCGGCGGCAGCGCTGGTGGACATGGCGGGCGGCACGCTCATGCAATCGGTAGCGGCAGCTTCGATGGCGCTCCAGAACATGCTGGGATTGAGTTGCGATCCCATTGCCAACCGTGTCGAAGCCCCGTGTCTGGGGAAGAACGTGATGGCGGCAAGTAACGCGCTCTCATGTGCAAATATGGCGCTGGCTGACTTCGACCCGTTGATCCCGCTGGACGAGGTGATTGAAACGGCTGGGCGTGTCGGCGATCAGTTGCCGCGCGAGTTGCGCTGTACCGGGCTGGGCGGGCTTTCGATCACGCCGACATCGAAGTTGATTGAACAAAAACTGGTTGCGCGTAAAAGCCGCAGCGGTTGTCATCGGCCATCGCCATGCAATTGAGCTTGTCACCTTCTGCTGGTTTAGCTCGTCATCCCAGCGGGATTTATACGCTGTTCTTCACGGAGATGTGGGAGCGGTGCAGTTACTATGGAATGCGGGCGTTGCTCATTCTGTTCATGACGGCGACGGTGCAGCAGGGTGGCCTAGGTTTCTCCGATAAAATGGCCGGTGCCATCTACGGTCTCTACACGGCGGCGGTCTATATGTTTTCGCTGCCGGGTGGTTGGGTGGCGGATCGCCTGTTGGGCGCGCGGCGGGTCGTGTGGTGTGGGGGCGCGGTGATCGCGTTGGGTCATTTCACACTCGCCGTTCCGTGGCACGAGACGTTCTTTCTCGGTCTGTTGCTGATTACCGTGGGCACCGGTCTGCTCAAGCCCAACATTAGCGCCCTCGTTGGCAAACTTTATCCCGAAGGCGGCGGACGCCGGGACGCTGGCTTCACGATCTTTTACATGGGCGTGAATCTTGGCGCGTTCATCGGACCGTTGGTGTGCGGCTGGCTGGGGGAAAAGGTCAACTGGCATCTCGGGTTTGCCGCGGCAGGTGTGGGCATGGTTAGCGGGCTGATTCAATTCGGCCTGATGGAGAAACGTCTCGGCGATGCGGGCCTGAGGACGGAAGTAAGCCGTGTGGTCGCGCGCGATTGGCATTTGTTATGGGGAACGCTGGCCGCGCTTGTATTTGCAGTCGGGTTGATTTGGGCGGGCGGGATCAAGATCAACCCGATCGAGATTGCACAGGCTGCGAAGTGGATCCTCTTGGGCTTGGCGGTGATTTTCTTCGCTCGTTTGTTTCTGTCCCGCCAACTGGCTGTCGTGGAGAAGAAACGCTTGGGTGTGATAGCCGTCCTGTTTATCGCTGCCACGATGTTCTTTGCGGGGTTCGAGCAGATGGGGTCTTCCTTTAACCTGTTCGCCGAGCGGTACACGGCTCGGATGATCGGAAGTTGGGAGGCGCCGGCGGGTTGGTTTCAAATGGCCAATCCGCTCTTGATCATCCTGCTTGCGCCAGTGGCGGCCTGTTTGTGGATGCGGCTGGCGCGCCGGGGCAAAGACTTGTCTCTCGGGATGAAATTCGCCGTGGGTCTGATGCTTTTGGCTGCGGGCTTCATCGTCATGATGGTGGCTTCGCAACGCGCCGCCCACGGTCGCGTCTGGCCCACTTGGCTGTTGGCCACGTTTTTCCTCCACACTGTAGCCGAGCTATGTGTCAGCCCCGTGGGACTCAGTTCCATCACCAAGCTCGCCCCGCCTCGTCTCGTGGGGCAAATGCTCGGCGTCTGGTTTCTGGCGACGTCGCTCGGCAATCTCATCGCTGGCTTGATCGCCGGAGAAAGTGGCGGCGAACTGGCGCAGATGTGCGGCGGTTTCCAGCAGGTGGCCTTGATTGCGGCCATCGTTGGAGGGGTAGTGATGTGTCTCGTCAGACCGATGCGCCGCTGGATGGCGGGTGTTCAATGATTGTTTACGAAAGGAATTCTATGAACCTCAAACTCGAAGCTGCATCCATCCAAAACGCTGTTCGGAAACTCCAGTTTCGCACAAAGGCGTTCATTGACGGCAAGTTCGTCGCCGCCCAGAGCGAAAAGACCTTCACCACGGAGAATCCCGCCACCGGCAAGCCGCTGGCAGAGATTGCCGCCTGCGACGCGCCGGACGTGGATCGCGCAGTGAAGGCTGCGCGCAAGGCGTTCGACAGCGGCGTGTGGTCGCGCATGAAACCGGGCGAGCGCAAACGAGTGCTCTTGAAGTGGGCGGACCTGTTGGAGGCCAACGCCTTTGAACTGGCGCTGCTCGACACGCTCGAAGCCGGCAAGCCCATCGGCGATTGCGCGACCATGGACATTCCCGATACCATCCATTGCATTCGCTGGCACGCTGAGGCGGCTGACAAGCTGTACGACCATGTCTCGCCGACCGGCCCGGAGAATCTCGCGCTGATCTTGCGCGAGCCGGTCGGCGTCGTCGGTTGTGTGATTCCGTGGAATTTCCCGGCGCAGATGGCAGCGTGGAAACTCGGCCCGGCCCTCGCGACCGGCAACAGCGTCGTGCTCAAGCCCGCGGAGTTGACATCGCTCAGCGCCATCCGCATGGCAGAACTTGCCGCCGAGGCTGGCGTCCCGGCCGGCGTGTTGAACGTCGTGCCGGGGCTGGGCGAAACTGCCGGTCAGGCCATCGGGCGTCACATGGACGTGGACATGGTGGCGTTCACCGGTTCGACTGAGGTGGGCCGCTACTTTCTGAAATACGCCGCCGAGTCCAACCTCAAGCGCATCATCCTCGAGTGCGGCGGCAAAAGCCCGCAGATCGTCTTCGAGGACGCGCCGGACCTCGATAACGTCGCGAACAATGCCGTCGGCGCGGCGTTTTGGAACATGGGTGAGAATTGCAGTTGCGGCTCCCGGCTCATCGTCCACAGGAAGATCAAAGACGAACTGCTTGCGCGATTGGTGAAGCTCGCGAAGACGTGGAAAGTTGGCGACCCGCTCGACCCGGAAAACCGACTCGGCGCGATGATCGAGAAACCGCATCTGGAAAAAGTCCTCGGCTACATCGCCACGGGCAAAGCGGAAGGCGCGAAGTTGATCATGGGCGGCAAACGCATCCTCGAAAAGACCGGCGGGTACTTCGTCGAGGTGACGATCTTCGATGAGGTTTCCAACAAGATGAAAATCGCACGCGAGGAGATCTTCGGCCCGGTGCTGTCGGTGATTCCCTTCACAACCGAGGAGGAAGCCATCGCGCTGGCCAACGACACGAACTACGGCTTGGCCGCGTCGCTCTACACGCAAGACTTGAACCGTGCGCATCGCGCGACCCGCGCCATCCGCGCCGGCACCGTCTCGGTGAACTGCTTCTCCGAAGGCGACATCACGACGCCGTTCGGTGGGTTCAAAACATCCGGCTTCTTTGGCCGGGACAAATCCATCTGGGCGCACCAGCAATACACCGAGTTGAAAACCATCTGGATGCAGTTGGCCTGAGATATGAAAACAACATTCCATGGTATTCACGTCGCGCTCGTGACGCCGATGAAGGCGAACGAGGAAATTAATTATGCCAAGCTCAGCGAGTTCACTGACCACTTGATCCGTAAAGGCGTCCATGGTCTGATCCCGCTGGGCAGCACCGGCGAGTATTACGCGCTGTCGGCCGCCGAACGCGAAAACGTCCTTCGCGCGGTGCTGGAGGCGGCCAGCGGTCGCGTGCCGGTCGTCGCGGGCACCAACGCCGGCGCCACGCGCGATGTCATTGCCTTCTCGCGCCAGGCCGAGCGGCTCGGCTGCGCGGGCGTGATGCTCGCTGCACCCTACTACTCGCTGCCGCGGCCGGAGGAACTTTACGCGCACTTCCGCGCCGTCAACAACGCCATCGGCGTGCCAATCATGCTCTACAACTATCCCGGCCGCACCGGCGTGGACATGACACCGGAGTTCATCGCGCGTCTGGCGGAACTGAAGAACCTCCGCTACGTCAAGGAGAGCACCGGCGAGATGCCGCGCATCACCGAACTGTTGCGCCGCTGCGGCGACCGCCTCGGCGTCTTCTGTGGCTGCGACACCATCGCGCTGGAAAGCCTCATGGTCGGCGCCATCGGCTGGGTTGGCGGCGTCGCCAACGTCCTGCCAGCTTGCCACGCGAGACTCTACGAACTGGTCGTCGAAAAGAAGGATTACCCCGCCGCGCGCAAGCTCTTCTTCGAGATGCTGCCCACGCTCGAACTGATGGAAGGCGGCGGCAAATACACGCAATGGGTCAAGGCCGCCTGCGGCCTCATGGGGCATCCCGTTGGCCCGCCCCGCGCCCCATTGTGCGCCGCCACCTCCGCCGAGTTGCGGCAACTGAAAGCTGCGCTCGCCCAGACGCGCGAACGGCGGATGTAGGAACGAATTCATGGATCTGAAGTCCATTCAAGCTGAACTGCAACGAGCCGGTCTCGATGGATGGTTGTTCTTCGACCATCACGAGCGCGACTCGCTTGCCTATCGCGTGCTCGGTCTGAAATCATCCGGTCACGTCAGCCGCCGCTGGTATTACTTCATCCCGGCGCAGGGTGAGCCGGTCGGTCTTGTGCATCGAGTGGAGCCGCACGTGCTAGACGTCCTGCCCGGCACGAAAATCTTTTACGCCCGCTGGCAGGAGCAGCAGAGCGGGCTGCGGCAGCTTCTGCAAAGCGCGAAAAAAGTGGCCATGCAATACTCGCCCCGCTGTGCGGTTCCTTACGTGGCGAACGTGGATGCCGGCACCATCGAATTGATTCGCAGTCTCGGTGTGGAGGTTGTCAGTTCGGCCGAGCTGGTCCAGATCTTCGAGGCGAAATGGGCGCCCGCACAGTTGGAGATGCACCTGGAAGCGGGACGGCGCGTTGATCAGATCCGGCACGAAACCTTCGAGCATATCCGGCAAGCCACCCGCGCCGACCAGCCCTTGGATGAATACAGCACACAGCGGTTCATCATGCGGCGGTTCAAGGAGCGCGGCTTGGTCACGAACTCCCCGCCCATCGTCGGCGTCAACGCGAACGCCGCGGACCCGCACTATGCGCCACCGCAAACCGGCAGCGCCCCGATTCGACGCGGAGACTTGGTGCTGCTAGACCTGTGGGCGAAACTCAATGAACCAGAAGCGGTGTATTACGACATCACTTGGATGGCGTTTTGCGATGACGAAGTGCCTGCCCAGATGCGCGAGGCGTTCGCGGTGGTCGTCGGCGCACGCGACGCCGGCATAAACTTGGTCCGGGAAGCAGCGTCCACCGTCCGAACTCTGCGCGGTTTCGAGGTGGACGATGCGGTGCGCGGCTACATCGAGTCGCGCGGGATGGGGCAGTTCATCCGGCACCGGACCGGCCATTCCATCGGGCGCGAAGTGCATGGTGCGGGCGTGAACATGGACAACTTCGAGACGCACGATGACCGGCCCATCATCCCGTGGACCTGCTTCTCCATTGAGCCGGCGCTTTATCTCCCGGACTTCGGCGTGAGGACAGAGGTCAATGTGTTCGTCGAGGAACGCGGCGCGCGAGTCACTGGCGAAATGCAAACGGAGTTCGTAACACTATGACCAGAATTCTGGTGATAAGTTTGGCGGTCTTGAGCGTGTTCGGTAAGCAACTCGTTGCTTCCGAGTTAGGAACCAACTCGCATACCGTTGCGGTCGCGGAATTGGCGCGGGGTCAGCCCTGTTGCGAAGTGAAACGCTCGGGTGAAGGCGCTGTGGTCGTAGAACCCGCAGGTCATGGCGATGTCGGCCACGGAGCGGTTACTCTCCAGCAGCAAGCGCGACGCGGCAGCGAGGCGCGTGTGCGTGATGAGTTGGCGGGGAGTGAGACCGAAAATGCGTTTGACCACGCGCGCGAATTTCGAGGGACTCAGTTTGGCACGGCAGGCGAGACCGGCGGGCGTTTGCGTTTCAGCCAAGTGGTTTTCCAGATGCTCCATCGCAGCGGCAAGCCCGGCGGGAATGTCGTGCGCGTCAAGTGGCGCACGAACGTCGCGTGAGAAGCCGATGATGCCGATGATTTTGCCGCGCTCATCGCGAATCGGGAGTTTTGTCGTGAGGCACCAGACCGGCCTATGGGGCGCATACGGATGCAACTCGAGATGATTGAGGAGCGCGCGGCCCGTGCGCAGGATGGTCGCGTCTTGCTCCGACGGGATGCGGCCGAGTTCACCCGGGCAGACATCGCAGGGTCGGCGGCCGAGCAGTTGCGATTTGTTCTGCAGGCCGTTGCGCAGAACGAGGGAGTGGTTGACGACGACGTAGCGTCCGTCGGCGTCTTTGATGAAAAAGGCCACGTCAGGCGCTTCGTCGAAAAGTTGTTCGAGCAGCGCCACATCCACGGACCGGATGTCCGTCTGGGTGAAAGGCCGTTGCACTGTGCGCGTTTTCACAAATCGGCGTCAGTATAAACCAAGACGACGGGGTTGGCGATACGCTATACTGCGCGGAAGAATTGGTATGTTTATGAACTACTGCAACCTACCTCCTAGCGGTCGTGGCGGAACTAGACGCTTCCTCTATGGTGCAATCGTTATCCTCTACGCGGCGCTGATGATTCCAGCCCATGCCGCTAACACAAAACCGAACATTGTCGTCATTCTGGCAGATGATCTCGGCTACGGCGACGTGTCGTGTTACAACGCGGAATCAAAGGTGCCGACGCCGCGCATCGACCGACTGGCGCGCGAAGGGATGCGGTTCACCGACGCGCATTCGCCCAGCACGGTTTGCACTCCCTCCCGGTACAGCCTCTTGACCGGGCAGATGCCGTTTCGCGCAGGGCGCGTGCCGTTGTTCACCGGCGCGGGCGGTCCCTGCCTGATTCGAGAGAATCAACTGACGCTGCCGCAGATGCTGCGCAACCATGGTTACACCACCGCGATGACCGGCAAATGGCACATCGGACTGACGTTCTTCGATGTCAAGGGCGCGCGAATTGCCGACCAAGGTTTGGAAGGCGTGAAGCGGATTGATTTTTCGCGCGCCATTCCGGATGCGCCCATTCATCGGGGCTTCGACCGATTCTTCGGAACGGCTTGCTGTTCCGGCACGGATCACCTGTATGCGTTCATTGATGGCGACCGCATTCCGGTGCCGCCCACCAAGCTGCTCGACAAGAGCAAGCTGCCCAAACACCCGTACGCAAACGATAATCGTCCGGGCATGATCGCGCCGGACTACGACATCGAGGAAGTGGATATGGTGTTCCTCCAGAAGAGCAAAGAATTTCTGGAAGACCATGTGAAGCGTCAGCCGGGCAAGCCATTCTTTCTCTACCACGCCACCTCCGCCGTGCACCTGCCGTCGTTTGCCGCTCGCCAGTTTCGGGGCAAGACGAAGGCGGGACCACATGGCGATTTCATCTACGAGTTCGATTGGATCGTCGGTGAGTTGCTGGACACACTGGAGAAACTCGGCGTCGCGGACAACACGCTGGTGATGCTGTCCAGCGACAACGGGCCGGAGGTGACATCGGTTGTCCACATGCGCAAGGACTACGGGCACGACGGCGCCCGCCCGTGGCGTGGGATGAAACGCGACGATTGGGAAGGCGGGCACCGGGTTCCGTTCATTGTCCGCTGGCCGGGCAAGGTAAAACCCGGCAGCACAAGCGCGCAGACCGTTTCGCTGACTGACGTGATGGCCACCTGCGCTGCGGTGTGCGGCGCAACGCTGCCCAGCGATGCCGCGACGGACAGTTGCAATCTGCTGCCGGTCTTGTTGAATGGTGATGGAACGAAGCCGGCGCGTGATTACACAGTGCAACAGGCCTTGAGCGTCCTTTCCATCCGGCAAGGCCCGTGGAAATATCTGGACCACCAAGGCTCCGGCGGAAACAACTACGACAGCCCCATGCTCAAGGCGTTCGCTCTTCCCGATACCGCGCCGGATGCGCCGGGCCAGCTCTACAACCTCGAAACCGATCCCGGCGAGAGGACGAATCTCTATTTCCAACATCCGGAAATCGTCAGAGAATTAAAACGCTTGCTCGATGCGAGCAAGACCACGGGACGCACCGCTTTTCGATCAACACAATAAGAGGTAGACTGCAATGAATGAAAATGTGAAAGTAAATCGGCGTCAGTTTCTGCAGGCGACGCTTGCGACGGCGGTCGCACCGGCCATTCTCTCCGCTGAATCACCGGCCAAGACGATCGGCGTTGGCTGCATCGGGCTGGGAACGCGCGGGGGCGATTTGATCAACGCGGTCGTAAACTGCGACGGCGTGAAGGTCACGGCGGTGTGCGATGTGTACGGGCCGCATCGGCAGAAGGGCATCGAGCGCAGTGGCAATCCCGACGTGAAAGCGTATGTGGATTACCGGGAATTGCTGGCTGACCGGAACGTGGACGCGGTGGTGATCGCGACGCCGGATCATTGGCATTGCCAGATGGTGCTCGATGCGGTGAAGGCCGGCAAAGATATTTACTGCGAGAAAGGGTTTGCGCGGACACTCGCGGAGGCGAAGTTGATGCGGAACGCGTTGAAGAAGAGCAAGGTTGTGTTCCAACTCGGCCATCAAGCGCGTCAGGCGACGTGCGCGGCGCAGGCCAAGGAGTTGATCGCGCAGGGCATTCTCGGCCCGATCACGTTGGTGCGAACGGGCCGGTTCAAGTCACTGGAGCCGGAGCACGCGAACTGGCGTTGGTATGGTTACTACGACCAATGGGAGCGACCCGACCCGGCTCAGGTGATCAAGAATCTGAACTGGGATCTGTGGCTCGGCCCGGCACCGAAGATTCCGTGGAACGAACGCCATTTCTGGCACTGGCGCTGTTATTACGCTTACGGCACCGGTTACGCAGGCGACCTGCTCTCGCACGAGATGGATTTCGTTCAGTATCTGCTCGGGCACGGCATTCCCGACAACTGCGTTTCGGCTGGCCAGATCGCCTTGCTCCGTGATGACCGCGAAGTGCCCGACACGTGGAGCGCGGTTTACCAATTCGAAAAACTCGGTCGCACAGTCACGTTCACCGGCAGCATGAACGCCACCGACAACCAGCCGGTAACCATCTGCGGGCGCGACGCAACGTTGCGGTTTGACGCCATCGCACACGATGTCACCACGTTTCAGATTATCCCGGCGGGCTACCGCGAAAACGCTGTCCTGCCCAAAGGCTACCAACGCGGCAAGACACCGCAGCAGCCCAATCACATGCAGGACTGGGTGAATTGCATCCGCACGCGCGGCACGCCGAAGTGTTCGACCGATGAAGCGTTCATCGAGACGGCCACGTTCCTGATGTCGCTAAAATCCCAGCAGGAGCAACGCATGGTGCGGTGGGACGCCGCGAAGGAAGAAATTGTCTGAGGGCAACGCCATGAAAGCAACATTTACCGCTGTTGTCGTCTTCGCGCTCATGAGTTGGGCAGACAGTAAACCAGCGGACATGTCGAAGCCGGTCAAGGTGTTCATCTTGATGGGTCAGTCCAACATGGTCGGTATGGGGAATATCACCGGCAACAAGGGCGAGACCTTGGAGAAGGCCGTCAAGGAGGAGAAGCTCTATCCGTACCTGCTCGATGCTTCCGGTAACTGGGCGGAGCGCAAGGACGTTCGGTATGTGCAGGTGATGGTGGGCCGGGGCGGCGGCATGAATGTCTTGCACAACGAGTGGCTGAAGGTTGGAAAAGGCAAGATGGGGATCGAATTTGGTCTGGGGCACGTGCTGGGCGAGTTCTTGGATGAACCTGTCATGCTCCTCAAGAGTTGCATCGGCAACCGTGCGCTCGGCTGGGACCTATTGCCGCCGGGTAGCGAGGGCTTCGAGTTCACGACCACGGACAAGAAGACGGGCAAGCAAGTGACGTGGGTTCACCCAGGCTACAAGGGCTCGCCCGAGCGTTGGGAAAAGGGAACCGAGCCGAAGCCGATCGCGTGGTATGCCGGCAAGCAGTACGACGACGACGTGGCCAATGCCAAGAAGGTCCTGTCCGAACTCGACAAGTATTATCCAGGAGCCAAGGGCTATGAAGTGGCCGGATTTCTCTGGTGGCAGGGTGAGCGGGATTGTGGGAGCGAAGCGCTTTCCAGCCGTTACGAGCAGAACCTCGTCGCTGTGATCAAGTCGCTGCGCAAGGATTTCAACGCCCCGAATGCGAAGTTCGTCATCGCAACGCTGGGCGAAGCGAAAAAAGGCTGCGGCGGCAACACCGAAACCGTGATGAACGCCCACTTGGCGGTTGACGGCAAGACCGGCAAGTACCCCGAGTTCAAGGGCAATGTGGTGACCGTGTACACCCACGACATGGCCCGTGGCGGCAGCGGGAATGGACATTACGGCGGCAATGCCAAGGTTTACATGGACGTCGGCGAAGCCATGGGCAAGGCCATGGTGGAACTGCTCAAGAGCAAGCAATAGGTAATCGGAAGAAAGAAATGAGTGGGGAGTGCATGATAAAAGCAATGTTTGTCAGCCTCATCTCGGTGATCGCCAGTCAGGTGGTAGTCAAGCCGCTGAAAGTCTTCATCCTCGCCGGGCAGTCGAACACCGAGGCCGCGGTGTGGAAACGCGGCGCCTCTAACGTCGGCTACCACTATCTTGGCTGCGCGAAAACGTTCGCCCTCAAGGGCAAAGCCTTCGCCGAGGCCAACTTCAAACTTCTGGAGTCTCAGCGCCACTGACAGCTCAACACAAAAGTGCATTTATGAAAACCATATTCCCTCTCTTCATCGCCCTGAAGTTGAGCGGCGCACCCAATCGTGTAACATGTCCACAATACGACAACGTGCCGTCTCAGCATAACCAGAGGAGAACAATCATGTCTCTAATTCTTAGAGTCGTCGCGGCGTTTGCCTTTGCGGTATCTGCCGCTTCAGGAATAATTGCCGCCGAATCGAAGGCCACTCAACCCGTCGCCGGCACGACGAACGGGGAGAAATGGTGGCGTGGGAAATACGAGGGAATCAATGCCAACATCAAGAAGATGGATGGCAAGATTGATGTCGCTCTCGTCGGTGACTCCATTACCGCGCGCTGGGGAGGAGAGTCCTGGACGAAACACTGGGGGGCGTACCGAGCCGTCAACATGGGCATTGGCGGTGACCAAACGCAAAACGTGCTCTGGCGTCTCCAAAACGGCCAGTTGGACGGCTACAAGGCGCGCCTGTTTATTCTCATGATCGGCACCAACAACTTGTGGGACAAAAATGCCGATCCGGCTGACGTGGCTGCCGGAATCAAGGCGATCATTGAACTGATCAAGACCAAACAACCGCAGGCCAAAATTCTCCTGATGGGTATCCTCCCCACTGGCGAGAAGCCCAACGCCGGCCGCGAAAAGAGGGCGGCCGTCAACAAACTGATTTCGAAGTTCGAGGGTGGCGCAGTCAGTTACCTCGATATTGGCGACAAATTTCTTCAACCCGACGGCACCATCAGCAAGGACGTTATGCACGACTACCTTCACCTGAGTCCCAAGGGTTATGATATTTGGGCAGAAGCCATCAAAGAAAAGGTGAAGGAACTGCTGGGCGAAGCCAGTGCCGCGCAGGCGCCATGAGCCGATCGCTTTTCTAAACCACATCATCATTGCAACCATGAAACATGCCCTCGCACTCCTCGCCGGCCTGTTGCTGGCGGTGCCGACCACGCTCCACGCTGTCGAAAAGAGCACGAGCGAGCACGCCTCTCAGCCACGGGCGTTCAATGTGGTTGATTACGGCGCGCGCGGCGACGATGCGCAGGACAACACCGCAGCGTTTTCAGCCTGCCTCAAGGCGATCATCGAAGCCGGAGGCGGACGCATGTATCTGCCAGACGGCGTTTATCGAGGACGGATCATCATTCCTCCGGTTTCCAAACCCACGTCAAGCTGGATCACGGTGGAAATCATTGGTGAAAGCGAGCCGACGCCGGTGTTCGGCACCATCGGCAATTTCCCGCTGCAAAACCGCGGCACCATCATCAAGAGTCTGGCCGCAGAAGGCGCCGCCGTCATTTCTGCCGCCAGCCCTCCCAAGGGCCAGGCTCTTTACGCCAATTTTTCCGCCGTCTATGTGGTCCTTCGTAACCTCGACGTGCGGACTTACAACAACCCGGCGATTAGCGGGATTGACCTCGCCAATGCCATGCAGGGCCGGTTGGAGAATGTCTTCATTAACACCGACGTTTACAATGTGCAGGCATCCAAACCGACCCATGGCACCAGTGGTCTGATCACTCCGGCATGCAATAACGCCGCCTTAACTATCCTGCGGAACGTCGTCGTGACCGGCTATGATACCGGCATTCTGGTCAACGAGCACACCGACGGGGACAACCTCAATCTGGCCTCGAACATCAACGGTTTGAAATTCGCCTTCGCCCATCATGCTTCGCGCTTTGGCCGGGTCGGCGCACAGCGTTGTACCCATGCAATCTCGGTGACGGGCGCGCACGGTTTTTCAATCCAGCAGTTGGACATCGAGCAGGCTGGACCGGGGCAAACCGATACCAACAATGCCTGGCAGGCCACCGTCAGCGACGTCAACGATCCCGACAATCTCGGCGTGGCCGACATCAACTACTGGGTTGTCATCGGCAACGTGGGCGCACGGGATGTGTTCACGAAAAATGGCGGCGCGCAAATCCGCGCCCGCCGGATCGGCTCCGCTCTGGTTGGAGACGAAAAAACGGACAACCGGAAACTGGCACCATAAACCGTCTCATCCAACTCGCTTTGCCGCTTCTGTGCGGATCCCTCGCTCTTCTCCATGCGGAGGAGAGCAAGCAGATATCCGTCGAGCAACTCGTCGCCCAAACCCACGCTGCCTCGCTCAAGTTGCGCGAAGCGGCGCTGCGCAAGACCATCGCCAAGGACACCTGTTTCCCCGCCGGCGTCTGGGGCGACAACCTCTGGTGTCTCGCGGCGCTTTACCTGAACGAGAAGACGGACCTGGCCAATGCGCGCCTGCTCAAGCAAGCAAAGGAATACATCGCGAGGAAACCCGCGAGCGCGCATCTTACTTCGCCGGAGGATCCCGGAGATTTGCCTTGGTCGTTTTTTTCCGTCACCGACTATGTGCGGACTCTTTGCCTTTTCCACGCGAAAAGCCCGCATTTCCCCGGACGGTTGAAGCCGGAAACCGAGGCCGCTATGAAGGAGGCTCTGTGGCTGTGGGTCAGTGACGAAAGCCGGCTGGCGGATGTCGGTACGAACGACCTGTTTCTGTTGCTCGGCACGGAGAACCACGATCTGAACCGGCGGCCGGCTTACTATCTCGTCACCGCCTTGTTGCGGGACGATCCGGCTTACCGCGATCGCAAGCTGGCCGACGGGCACACCACCGCTGAGCACGCCGCCGCTTACACCGCCTTCTATCGCGAATGGCCGCGCCGCCGCGCTCAAACCGGGCTGTGGGTCGAGGTCGGTTCGAACACGTATCAAAAGTATTCCTGGCCCAGCTTGTTCAACCTGCACGAACTAGCCCCGGACCCGGTCGTGCGCCATCGCTTCGGGTTGCTGCTCGACCTTGCGTTCATCGAGGAAGCGCAGATTTCTGTGAAGGGTCAGCGTGGCGGCGGAATCAGCCGCGGCGACTACGGGCCGAATTCATTCGCCGGCTACAAAAACCTCCTCTTCGCCGTGCCGGGAAAGCCTGCGGGTAGTTCCCATTCGCGCGTCATCGAAACCAGCCGTTACCAGCTTCCGCCCGAGGCCATCCTGCTCGCGAAGCGCACGTTCCCGGCTGCGGAAGCTTTTGAGATCCGTAACCGCGTCCTCGGCAAACTCGCCACCGATAAATCTGCAGAAGAGCACGGCCAGCGTATTGATCCCGACTCCGCGCTGGTGAACTACGCCTACCGCACACCGCACTACCTGCTCGGTTGCACGCTACTGAATCCGACGCTCGAGTATTCCGGAATTTCCAACCAGAAACGCGCCTGTGGAATGCTCTTTGACGATCCTGCCAGTGATGAGATTTGTTCCGTCCACTCCATCATCGAACACGGCCCCGGCGGACGTCCACAGCGTTCCTTCTGGAGCATCCAGAACAAGAACGTGCTCATCCTCCAGCGCATTCCGCCCGGCGACAAATCGCATCCTGGTTCCTACAATACCCGCGCCGTCGGCATCGGTTTTGACGGAAAAGCCCTTCAAAAGGTGGAGCGCGAGGGATGGATTTTCGCCAGCAACGGCAAGGCCTTCGTCGGCGTGAAGTTCCTCGATGGAGCGTATAAGTGGGACGCGAAGCAAACGATCGCCACGCCCGCGAACTTCAACAACGCCACCGACAAGTCGCGCATCCTCCTCCACGCCGGCGACATTGCGAGCCACGGATCATTCGACAAATTCAAAGCCGATGTGCTCGCCAGCCGGCTGAACGTCACCCCGGACAAGGTGGATTACGAGTTCGGCCCCGCCGCCAACCGCCTCGAAGTTACGCGCTACGATCCCAAAGCCTTCGATCGCTTCACCCTACCGCTCATCAACGGCCAGCCCGTGGACCTGCGTCCGCCGCAGACCTACCAAAGCCCGTATCTGAACGGCGATTTCAACAGGGACAAAGTCACCGTAACCGTCGGCCCCATGAAACGGGTTCTGAATTTCTCAGAGGAGAGCCAGTAATCATGAAGAGCAAATTGACATTTATTACCTTCACCGGGCTGTTGCTTTTTGTGCCGGCTGCGCGAAGACGTTCGCCCTCATGGGCCAAGCCTTCGCCGAGGCCAACCTCACAATGCTGGAATCCCAGCGCCCCTGACGGCTCAACACAAAGGTGCATTTATGAAAAACTACCTCACACTTCTCACCGCCCTTGCGCTCGTGCCGCTGGCCGCGCTGCATGCTGCTGAACGGGTGCCGAGCGGCCTCAGCACCTCAGCAACAACTCCCCAACAGGCGACGAAGGAGGCGCCGTGGGAAAACTCGCTCGGAATGAAGTTTGTTCCGGTGAAAGGCACCGACGTGTTGTTCTCGATTTGGGACACGCGCGTGCAGGACTTCGAGTCGTTCGTGAACGCCACTGGCTACGATGCGACGAAGGACATGTTCTCCGTGACCGGGGAAGGGTGGAAAAAACCAAGCGACAACTGGTTGAAACAACAAGGCGACACGTGGAAGTCGCCGGGCTTCACGCAAGGGCCGACTCATCCGGTCGTCGGCGTGAGCTGGGAGGACGCGAAGGCGTTCTGCAAGTGGCTGACCGGGAAAGAACGCGCGGCAGGACGGTTGACTGCGGGACAGGAATACCGGTTGCCGACGGATGCGGAGTGGAGCGTGGCGGTGGGACTCGGTCCGGAAACCGGCAGCACACCGAAGGACAAGAACGGTAAGATCAAAGATGTGTATCCGTGGGGCACGCAATATCCGCCGCCGCGCGGGGCGGGAAATTTTTTCGGTGAAGAGGCGAAGCAAAGCTGGCCGTCGGGTTGGACGGTGATCAAGGGTTACAACGATGGTTATGTGCGGACATCGCCGGTGGGAAGCTTCGCGGCGAATGCATTGGGCTTATTCAACATGGGTGGCAATGTCTGGCAGTGGTGTGAGGACTTGTACCAACCAGACAATGAGCGGCGGGTGTTGCGGGGTTCGTCGTGGATCTGCCATGCTCCCCCCAACCTGTTCTCGTCGTTTCGCTTCTGCGATGTTCCCGTTGGTCGCAGTGACCTCTGGGGGGGCCGGTGTGTGTTGGTTGTTGGGTCGTCCTCGTCTCGGTGATCGCTAGCTGACACTTTAACCCCCTGCTGTCGCCGATGCGAAGCCCCTCCGAAAAGCAATTTCTATCATTTTTTGGAAAATCACGGCACACAAATTTCCGAGGCTGGGAACTGACAAACAGAATAGAACGAAAGGAAACAAACAGATGAAACGCACCCTCACAATCCTCACCGCCCTGCTGCTGGCTTTGTCACTGGTGCGGACGTTGAGCCCGGCTTGGGGTGCCAATCCGACGGGGCCGCAAAAAGACTTGCCTCTGCCGGGAGAGGTCTTTGAGGTCGAGGGCCGCACGGCGTTCGTCATTCTTCCAGCGGCCGAGAACCGTCACACCCATCGTCCCACCCCGTGGGTCTGGTATGCGCCGACGTTGCCCAAGCTGCCGGAAGCCCGTGAACGCTGGATGTTTGAACGCTTCCTGGCCGCCGGCATCGCGGTGGCCGGCGTGGATGTGGGCGAATCGTATGGCAGCCCTCGGGGTCGTGCCGGCTTTTCTGCGCTGTATCGTGAACTCACGGAACGGCGCGGGTTCAGTCGCAAACCGGTGCTGCTGGCGCGCAGTCGCGGGGGCTTGATGGCCTATAACTGGGCGGCCGAACATCCACAGTCGGTGGGGGGCATTGCCGGTATTTACCCGGTCTGCAATCTCCGCAGTTGGCCCGGCTTGGATAAAGCGTGCGGTGCTTACGGTCTGACCGCCGGACAACTGGAGGAGCAGTTAACCCAGCACAATCCCATTGATCGTCTTACACCGTTGGCGAAAACCGGCGTGCCCATTTTCCACATCCACGGCGATGCCGATAAGACGGTTCCGCTGGCGGACAATTCGGCCGAGTTGGCCCGCCGCTACCGCGAACTGGGCGGCTCGATGCGGCTGCGGATTCCGCCCGGCCAAGGTCACAACGTCTGGGACGGCTTCTTTCAATGCCAGGAACTCATCGAATTCGTCATCGTTCACGCCAGTCCGGCGGCGGAGCGCGAACCATCGGCGGCGCTCTTCCGCGATCCGCCTATCGAGGCGCGGCCTGGCGCGTTTTGGGACTGGCTGAATGGTAACGTTGATCTTGCCGAAATCACTCGCGAACTGGAAGAGATGAAAGCCAAGGGAATGTCCGGCGCCGAAATCTGGGATATCGGCATCATCCGTCCCAATCCCGAGGAACCGATTCCGGCAGGGCCTGCGTTTCTTGGTTCCGAATCGCTCAAGGCCATCAATCACGCCATTGATCAGGCCGACCGTCTTGGCCTGCACCTCGGCATCGTCGCCTCGAGCAGTTGGAACGACGGCGGTAGTTGGATTCAGCCCAAGGATGCCATGAAAGGTCTTTACCACAGCGAGACCACAGTCAACGGCCCGACCCGGTTTTCGCAGGTGCTGCCATTTCCATCCATTCGTGCGCCCAAAGGAACCAATGGCCTGCCGGTTTACTACAAGGAAGTCGCCGTGCTGGCTTTTCCGCAACCGACGAACAAGGTCATTCGCGACACCGCAGCCATCATCAACTTGAGCGAAAAAATGAACAGCGATGGGCTGCTCACGTGGGACGTTCCAGCGGGGGCTTGGGTGATCGCACGGTTCATCACTAGCAACACCGGACAGAAACTGATGGTGCCCAGCCCCAACTCAACCGGTTTGCTCATTGATCACCTCGACGCAAACGCAGCCCGGACTCATTTTCAATACATTCTTGATCAGATTCTGAAGACGCGACCAAGTCTGGACGCACTCCGCTACATGGAAGTGGATAGTGTCGAGGTGGACAACCAAACTGATTGGACCAGTTCCTTCGTCGAGGAATTCCGCCAACGACGTGGTTACGACCCCATCCCGTATCTTCCCGCGCTCAAGGGAAAAACGTTCGCTGACCCGCAAATTGCGCCGCGCTTTCTCCATGATTATCGCATGACCGTCAGCGATTTGTGGATTGACGGCCATTACCGCGCGGGCACCAAATTCCTGAATACGTACGGAATGCAGCTTGTCGCCGAGGCCGGCCACGGCGGTTACCCCCGAACGGATCCCCTGCGTTCCTTGGGCGCGGTGGGTATTCCCCGGGGCGAATTTTGGAACGGCTCCCGGTTTTGGGTGGAAAAGGAGGCCGCCAGCGCGGCTCACACCTATGGCCACCAAATCGTGGATGCTGAATCGTTCACCGGCTGGCGGAGTTGGCAGGATGGGCCGCTGGAATACAAGCGGCTCGCTGATACTGCGTTTTGCAACGGGCTGAACAGGATCACCTTCCACACCTTCGCGCACACCCCGCCTCAGTTCGGAGTTCCCGGTCCAAACTATCATGCCGGCGAGCACTTCAACCTCAACTCAACTTGGTGGAATCAGTCCGGCCCCATGTTGTCCTATTTCTCGCGCTGCTGTTATCTGCTCCAACAAGGTTTGCCAGTGGCAGACGCCTGTTTCTACTACGGCGACGACGCGCCCAATCTGGTTGCCACCCGCCGCATCGGCCCCGATTCCAAGCGGCTTGATGGCGCGACCTGTGCGCATTGTGGGCGACCGAACCCCGCCCCCGCCGACGCGCTGGGAACCGGCTACGATTACGACATCATCGACTCCGAGGTGATCCAAAACCGGATGGAGTTCAAGGACGGAAGCCTGATGTTGCCCCACGGCGTGAGCTACGCCGTCATCGTTCTGCCCGAACGCACCGACATCCCGCTGGCCGTGCTTCAGAAGCTGGAGAAGCTAGTTTCGGAAGGAGCGACATTGCTCGGCCCCAAACCCTCGCGCGACGTCACTCTTGCCGACTATCCCCGCTGTGACCAACAGGTCCAAGCCATTGCCGACCGGATGTGGGGAGCCGGCAAGGACGGGGAAGTTTCCGAGCGTTCGTATGGCAAAGGCCGCATCGTTTCGAACCGCAATCGCGTCCGCGACATTCTGCAACAACGAGGCATTGGTCCCGACTTCTCCTACACCAGTTCCGGCAAGCCGGCCGATCTCGACTACATCCACCGTCGCACTCTGGACGCTGACATCTATTTCGTCAGCAATACGCAGATGGAGGAAGCCGAGGCCGATTGCGTTTTCCGCGCGACGCGGCGCCCCGCGCAACTGTGGTTTCCCGACACCGGCGAAATCCAGTCCCTGCCGGATTGTGAGACCGTTGACGGAGGCTCGAAGCTGAAGTTGCGCCTGCCGCCGGCCGGTTCGGTGTTTGTTGTCTTTGGCGGAGCCGCCAAGCCCACCATCACAGCGGCAAAACAGCCAACCAACACGCTACCGGCTTTGGAGATCACAGGCCCATGGGAAGTGAAGTTCCCGCCCAATCTCGGCGCGCCACCTTCGCGCGTTTTTGAGAAGCTGGTTTCCTGGACCGCCATTCCAGACGATGGGATCAAATACTTCTCCGGCACCGCCACCTACCTGAAGGAGTTCGAAGCGCCCGCGTCCATGCTGACCGCCGGCAACCATCTCGAACTCGATCTTGGGCAACTCCGCAATGTCGCCGAGGCGACTTTGAACGGGCAGCCGTTGGGCATACGATGGAAGCCGCCCTTCCGTTACGACGTCACCGGTCTTGTCCGCCCCGGCAAGAACACGCTGGCGGTGAAGATCACGAACGTCTGGGCGAACCGCGTGGTCGGAGATGCGAAACTCCCACGGGACAAACGTATCACTCGGATCACACAGAAAGTGGGCGTGGGCGGCCCCTTGGAGTCTGGCTTGTTCGGGCCGGTCCAATTGCTCAGGTCAGCAAATCATTGAATCAACTCGTGAATCTTCACAGTCGTCAACAACAGCACAACCGGGAAACACAACCATGAACAAACTGGCATCCTTGCCTCTCACCCTCCTGCTGCTCGCGCCGCTGGCCCTGCTGCAAGCTGCCACCGATAAACCCAACATCATCTTCGTCCTCTTCGACGACAGGGGCTACGGCCAGCCAAAGTGCTACCGCGAGGGCACGGAGTTCAAGACGCCGAATCTCAATCGGCTCGCGCGGGAAGACATGCGCTTCACCGATGCGCACGCGGCGGCATCTACGCGGACATCAGAGGCGCGAAGCTGTTCAAAAGGAGTTTTGCAGAGGTCTCAATTTTGGAATTGGAAAGTCAATTAGGCCATCGGCGAGCACGGCAAACGACTATGAAAATGTGGACAAATCTGCGAAACTTCCAATGATTCGAAGCGTTTTAACAGTAAATTGCTGCTAGCAGAAGAAATAGCGACCCAAAGGGGTCAACATGACGAACAAACTCAAATTTATCATCCTTCTGGCTATCAGCGGCCTCATGGCTGCCATGCCGTTGCTTGCAAAGAACAAACACGACAAGAAAAACGATTCGCCCGCCGTCCAGAACGATGATTCCAAGGGAAAGGATGCTGCCGCGGATACGGAAGAGTGGGACGATGAAGCAGACGCTGAGATGGCCGATTTGCTCAAAGACGATCCGCCCAGCAAGCCAGGTCACGGGGAGCATAAATCCACGAAAGAAAAGGAACCCATCTTCACCTTGTCCGGGCCGCCGGACCCGACTTTTGAAGAACTTCTGAAAACTCACCGGGCGATCGGTAAGAACGGACAGCCTGAGCTTCTATCGTCGAAGCCCATTCTGGGCAGCACAGTTCATGTCAACCACAAGTTTCTGGAGCAGGGCATGGGACAGGTCGCTGACCCGACGAAGATAAAGAAGCTGAACATTATGTTTGCCATACCGCATGGTGTGAAACCCAACGCGGCCGCGAAAAACTATACCCGGTGGTATCAGGTTGACGGGAACACCCAAATATTCAGGATGTTTGATCACGACATGCAACAGAACTTGAAAACCGAATGTCGGGTCGAAGTTCACACTCCCCCTTATTCCACGGAAAACCGGATAGTTTGCTGGGAAGGATCCTACTGTGTGCCAGATGTTCCTGCTGAGTATAATTGGGGGGGGAAAGGCTGGGGAGGGGGAATCGCCTTTCAGGTGGGGAATGTGGGGAAAGTCATGGGTCATTCATATCCCTATTTCTCGATGGGTGCTCGATCTGACTACAGAGTCCATCATCGGTTTGCCTTCCAAAAGCCGTGGAGCGGAGAAAAGACCCACATCTTGATGGACGATGCCAAAGGGAAACCCTTTCCGATGCGGTTTCGTTACGATGGGCACTACTACGAAATTTCGACCAAGACGCCGGACGGAAAATACAAAGTCCTGGATGGAGGCACGCTGCCCACCGCTACCGGCAAGGTGTCGTTCCGGTGGGGGTGCTATGTCGGACACGCGAGCAAGACCGGGGTGACTGGAAATAAATTGATTTTTGTGACCGGAGCCCATGTTTACTTTGAGGAGGGTTCCATCACCCCGCCCTCGTGGGTACCGGCGTCCTGTCTCACAGAGCGCAAAACTGAAAATCCGACGAAACCCGTCAAGCCTTGAATGCGACCACGGAGCCATTTCATCCGCTCCTTCCGGGAAGAACCATGAACCTGAAACTGATCCCAACATTGCTGGCCGCTGTTCTCGTCGTATCGAGCCTGTTGGCGGAGGACAAACCCTCCGCAAGCGCAACCGCAAAAACCGAACAAGAGTACGAAACCAAAGTCCTCTGGGATTTCAAGGGCTGCATCAACGACCGTTTTATGAATCGGGTCAGGCCCTATGTCTACAACGGCAACGTTTATACTTGGGTCCTTTTGCCGGGGTATAAGACGATGATCGTCAAGGTGCCTCTGGAGGGCGGCGAAGTGCAGATGTGTCCGCTCGAGCCCGGCCACGTCACGAAGCCTGATCCGCATCGGTATTACAAAATTGCCGCCGATTCGCTGGGCTACATTCACGTCGCTGGCAATATGCACTCCGCGCCGCATGTGTATCATTGGATTTCTAAAAAGCCCGAGGACATCTCCGAGTTTGTCTATACATCGAATCAGGGTGCTGACAAGCGGCCGCAGGGAAGCCAGGTCACCTATCCGTGCTTTTTCCGCAGTCCCGATGGCGCTCTCTATCTGTCCATCCGTTGCGCCAATCCGGTCAAGGGAATCGGCATCAGCAAGCTGGATGTTAAAACCCAGACCTGGCAGATGCTGGGAGCCAAACCGCCCAAGGATGACTTGCCTCCCAACATTGCCAAGCATCTCAAACCGATCACCGCATGGGAAGATAATGGCGAGGGCGGTCGCTTCGGTTACATGTTGCCGCACGGGTCGCTTCATTGGGACAAGAACAAACGCATGCACCTGTTGGTGGGCCTTCTCAACGAGAACACAGAGGGTTCCCGAAACAATCATCCAGCCACCGATATTCTATACGCCTATTCCGATGACGAAGGTAAAACCTTCCATCGTGGAGACGGATCGAAAATCGAGCTGCCGATGCGTGCCGAGCCCGGCCCCTATCAGGCCGACGTGGTTTTCTCCCACAAATGGGTGAACCCTTTCGCGTCGCTGCGTTTTGATGAGAAAGACCGGCCGGTCATCGGAGTTAAAGTGCTCAAGGGCGACAGACACCAATTTGTGTTGGAACAAGGAAAATGGAGGGAGGTGACCCCGGACGCTGACTCCAAAAATACTGATGACGATGCGGAACCCGAAGACGAGGCCGAAGCGAAAGACCCCGTGCCTGATAACGACCCGAAGCATTGGGTAACCGATAATACGAATCCGAAATATCGGAACATATATGTTCGTGTCGTTCATCCGTCCAAAAAGCAGCGTAACTGGATCCAGTTAGTGGTGAGCCAGCCCGTGCAGACCAAGAAAGCGGAGTGAATTCAGAGCTGTTTTATACAATGGAGGCACGCTGCCCACGGCTACTGGCAGAGTGGCGTTCCGGTGGGGTTGCTATGTCGGACACGCGAACAAGAATGGCATGACTGGAAATAAACTGATTTTTGTGACCGGAGCCCATGTTTACTTTGAGGAAGGTTCCATCACCCCGCCCTCGTGGGTGCCGGCGTCCTGTCTCTCGGAACGCAATTCGACAAAAGCAACTGAGTTGAAGTGACCTATCGAATGAATAAGGCCAAGGAGGCGAAGTGGGGGAACACTCATGAAACACACTCTCGCTCTTCTCCTCACCGTTCTATCGTTGCTCGCGTTGTGCTCCAGAAATGCTCCGGCAGCACCGCAAGCCTGCAACCAAGTTCATGACGCCGAGATGACCGTTACAGGTACCAACAATAGCACGAGCGAGCATGCCTCTCAGTTCTACACGCAGGAGGGCAGCGACCCGTCCTTTGCAACGTTGTTGGAGCAGGGTGTTATCAAGCTGGGCGAGCGGTTCTCCGAAGGGCCCGTCCTCGGCTCCCGCATCAAGGTGAACCACGAGTTGTTGGAAAAGCAGGTCGGCAAACCCGGCTCGATTCCAAAGGACATCGGCCTCCACACCGAGGTCTGCGGCGATAACATTCGCCGCAAGGATTTCGGCAAATGGACGCGCTGGTATCAGGAGGATGGCGACGTCCAGATTTTCCGGCTGTTCAAGGGCGAGCAAAACGTTCGCGGCGGGACCGGCCCGGATGGTTCGCCGGGACGTGTCGAGGTTTTTTCGAAATCTATTACCGTCGCGCCCGGAACCTGGCACGAGTGGGAAGCAACCTACACGCTCATCAAGCCGGTCGGCGCGTGTATCTTCCAGTTGATGCACGAGGGCAGTCTGTGGGCCTGCCACATTGATATGACCGCCGCAGGCGAAATCCACTTTCTCCGCCGACGGCCCGTGCCCGGCTTGGAGCGGGAAATCTCTCTGGCGAAAGACATGGTGGGCAAATCCATCAGCATCAAAGTCCGGGCGAACGGCGAGGCCTATGAAGTCTTTCAGAAGGCGCCGCTTGAGAACGGTCCGTGGAAGCTGGTGACCAAGGGTACCTTCATCAAGGCGAAGGACAACAAAATCCAATTCCGCTGGGGCATGTATTGCGGCTCGAAGAAAGGCCAAAGCGTCCCCAATGATGCCATGCTCTTCGTCACAGGAGTCGCGATTCGGTGAGGAGGACAGGAATAATCGAAATGGTCGGAAAGCTCCAGTCACTGGAAACAAACGCACTTGGAAATGCCAATGATTGGAACTTACGATCAAATGATAACAGCAGGAACAACCATGAAACAGACCCTCGCGCATGTCGCCGCCTTGCTGTGCTCCCCGCTGGTAGTGCGGCACGCGGGTGGCGACGGTGACAAAGAGAAGACGATTGCGGAACCTTGGCCGCTCGGCGGTAAACGGGTGATTTACGATTTTGAAAAGCGACCATCACTGAAACAGACGGCACAAATGATACAATCCTATACATCCACCATCCTCGCTACTGCGCTGCTGTGCTCGACGCTGCACTCGCAGGCGCAAACACCCGCACCTCCACCAGACACCGCCGCGACACCGCTGGCTGTCGGAGAGCTTCAACTCGTGTTCCGGGAGGGGGTTGATCCCGCCAAACTGGACGCCCTTGTGGCCGACACCAGGAAGCGCTCAAATGAGATGCGCGCACAAGGTTTGAAGGAGGCACTGGCGAAGGATCCTGCCAAGGCCTCAATACCATTTAACTATGATTGTATCATCGCAGCGCTGTATAAAGGGGAACGAGCCAAAGAGGCAAACGCCTGGATAAGAAACTATCAGAAGAAATTGGACGAACGCGGAGTCAGTCTCTTGGCGATGTTTGGGCATGACGGCAAATACCCGGGACGCTTGGAGGCGGATGTCGAGGTCAAACTCAAGGTGGAGGCGTGGGAATTCACTTCCAACTTTCTTGATCCCGAGGGGCCATACCAAGTTGGACAGTCCAAATATCTTCAAACCAAGTGGAATATCTTCCCGCTCACGTGGGCGCACCAGTGGGGCACGGAGAATCAGGATATCAGATACAGACCCTACGTCTATTTGGCGCTGGCCGCCCTGCGCAAAGACCCCGCGTATGCCGGGAAGAGTGTCGGCGGCAAGACCGTGGAGGAATGGTTTGGCCTCATGCGTGACTGCATGAATGACTATCTGAAGAATCGCGTCCTCAATGGGTTGTGGATCGAACCCGGTAGTCACTATGCCCATATCAATTTCGACGTGATGATTGATCTCTATGAGCTGGCACCCGATCCAGAGGTGCGCCAACGCGCCAAGATGTTCCTCGATCTGGCGCTGATCGAAGATGAGCAGATCAGCGTCAATGGGCTGCGCGGCGGTGCCAGGAGCCGGACGGGTCCGCTGGCTCCTGACACCAGCAAGTTCAAGAACCTGGTTTTTGGCGATGATACGCTGGTTGCAGGACCGCCGGTCGGGCCGGGCTTCCTCCTGAGCGATTATCAGGCCCCGGCGGTCGCCATCGTGTTGCGAAATGCCAAAGGCGCGATCAAACCGTATCGCATCTACAACCGGGTTCCTGGTGAAAACCAGCCCCCCGCACCGAATTTCCTCCACAATTCGCATCTGATTTCCTACGCCTACCGGACGACGGGGTACCTGATGGGGACCGCGCTTCGGGATCCCAATCTGGTCTATCACCCCACCTCTGACCAACAGCGCACCAGCAGCGTGATTTTCCAGAGCAACGAGGCCGTTTTTCCGAACCCCAAGGTAATTCCCCACAAGTCGGGCAGTGGACGCCCCGGCAGGGAGTGTTGGAGCGTTCAGCACGACAGCACGATGGTGGTGCAGAAACTCCTCAAATCCCGATTTGTTGATCGCATGGAAGCGTGCTTCACTGCGAACCTGAAAATCACGGAACTCGAGGGTTGGATTTTCGCCGAGGCCGGGAGCGGCTATGCAGCGGTGCGGTTCGTGGATCCCCGGGAGCCTTCAGGAGCGGGGAAATATAGCTGGAGTGAAATCCCGCCGCACTGGACTCAAAAGGACAAGCCTGCGACCAAAGTCGCCTCACCGGAGCGGGATTTCCTGCCCATCATCATTCAGACAGGCGACCCAGCGCAATTCGGGTCGTTTGAGAAATTCCAAAAGGCGGTTCTTACCAGCAGGATCACGATCAACGCCAAGGCCTCCGAGTTTGAATACCAGATGGCGGGCGGCCCGGTGATCACATGGAATTACAACCAGGACGCCAAACCGCTCGTGCTGCCACGAGTGGATGGAAAGACCCCGGACCTCCAGCCGACAATGCTTTTTGACAGCCCGTTCCTAAAGGCACGGTGGGATGACCCGAAGATCTACGCCGGTGCCGGGCCGTTCCGGGCTGTCTATGACATGGAGAAATGCACCGTCACCGAGTCAGGCAGCCAGAAATAATTTGCCAATGCACATTCACAAAATAGTGAAAAACTATGAGAACAACAAATAAACTTTGGGCCGGACTGGCTTCAATCTTCGTATCGGCGAGCCTGCTGACAGGAGCCGGCATCGGTCGGGCTGCCGAGCGTGGTTCGGTCCCGTCGGAACGTCCGGCTGCCTCCACAGGCCCGGTTGATGAACCGTTCTCGCTCGCTAGTCAAACCTACACAACCCGCAAACTTTTCACCACGGCTTCCATCCGTAGGAACGCCAATCGCTGCAGGATTGCGGTTTATAAGGGGAATGTTTATACGGTTTACGCGCGACAGGGTGACGAAAGAATGATGGTCGCCAAAATTCCCCTCGATGGTTCGGCGGCGGCGATCCAGCCGCTGGTCGCCGGCGCCAATCCAGAAACGAGAGGCTACAAGCTATCCGGAGATAATCATCAGGTTTGGGACATTGCTGTTGATCGTGCCGGTTACATCCATGTGACTGGCGACAACCGCACTCGTAAGGATATGGGCTATTGGCGTTCCAACAAGCCCGAGGATATCTCCTCTTTTACTCAATTCGAGTGGGAGGACAAGCCCCCCGCACCCCGCTGAGATGTCCCGTTTCCGAGCACACCACGTTCCCGCATTTCTGGAAAGATCGTAAGGGCCAATTGTTCTGGAGTGCGCAGCAGTCTTCTTCATTCCTTCCATTGTGTTCTTACGACGAAACCACGAAACTATGGACTCCGCTTGGCGGCCCCAAGCCCATCAAGGGAGGAGAAATTTGTTTTGCATGGACACCTGCCCGGGCATACAGCGGTTCTACCAAAAAAGGTGGATTCGCGGGATCCGCTTTCTATCCGTGCTGGGACAGCAACAACCGCATGCACATCTCGATCGGGATGCTCGACAAAGACACTTTCGGCCCTCATCCCGCTGCCAATGGGACCCACATTCTCTACGTTTACTCCGATGACGGCGGCAAGACGGTGTATCGGACGGATGGGACACCCGTTCAATTTCCGATCCGTGCCAGTTCGGGACCCAAGGCCAATCAAGGGGAAATCATCATCGAGGAGATGCAGGACCCTAAGTATAATTGGCTCAATCGTCACGGGACGATTAGCTTGGACAAGGCCGATCGGCCTATGATTTCGGTGAAGAGTTATTCGACTGGCAATCACCACTTTCGTCTGGAAAACGGGCGTTGGGTTGACCACCGCGATTTTGCTTTCGCTGGGGCGGCAATCGATCCCAGTGGCGTGCAGATCACCGGAAAAGACGATGGGAATGGGTTTAAGCGTTTCTGGAATCCTAACAGTCGTAACATGGCCACGATCCCGACACCGGCCGACGTGCATGGATTTGATGCAGATCACTATCGCGATACGGGCGAACTGGTTTGGACCTCTCTGAATGGCTCCGCCACCGATGCCACCTTCACTATCTACCTCACGGTATTTGATCGCGTTTCCAAAGTGATCGCCGTTGACTTCGAGCCAGCCAAGTCCTCGCACGGAACGAAGTCCGGAGACGTTGCCGACGGTTTTTGTTTTTATACGGGTCTGAGCAGTGGAGTCTGGAACACCGTGACCGGACCGATAGACACGCGGAGCACATCCGCGACTTCTCAAGCCCTTGTGCCCATGGATGGCTCCGCGACAACGAATCCTGTCAAAGTCACCATTGGAGGGGAGCGCGGCGAGTCGTTTTCATTTGGCAATTGGACCACCGTGCCAGATGCGTTGAGAGGCGACGGCATCCAATTGGATACCACAACCGGCACCTCGGCTAGCATCACGGTCAGCGGCCTGATTCCGGGCAACCGATATGACTTGGTGCTGTTTGGATCGGACCCTGCTTATCCTGCCAAAGTCACCTTCAACGGGGTCACAAGATTGACCGATGGGGTATTCAAAGATGTGCCCGCCGATGCGAATGGCAACATCCGCGGGTCCGTTGCCCGCCAGGGCACAATGGCCCGTTTAGCGGGTCTTCAGATTCAAGGGATCTTCAAGGAACTCATCACTCGATGAATCACAGTGATCTATGTCAGTCCCGCTCTCGTGTATGACGACCCGTTTATGAAATCGAAATTCGGGGACCCGAAGATCTACGCCGGTGCCGGCCCGTTCCGGGCGGTGTATGACGTGGAACAATGTACCGTCACAGAGTCGAGGAAGTGAAGCCAACAGAAGCAAGAAAAGAAGGCAAAACAATGACACCAACCAATGCAGGAGTCGCCATGACTGAACCCAAACTCTCAACAAGATTTCGTAGAATCGTTACCGTAGGTTTTCTTATCTTCTCTGCCTGTTTGTTACTCGTCAGTCAGGCCATTGCGTCCCCGTCCACACGGCGCGCGGTCGAGTATCCGCCACAAATGAACGGTGCGCGCGTCGAGACGTACAAGACTGTCGGCAAAACGAAGCTCAACCTCTACATCTTCGCACCAACAGCGGCGTCCAATGCGCCGGCGATTGTCTTTTTTTCGGTGGTGGCTGGCGCACCGGATCGCCGCAGCAGTTCGAGAAACAATGCCGGTATCTAGCCGGACGCGGCATGGTGGCGATCACGGCGGATTACCGGGTCTGGACACGGCAACACGTCAAGCCGGTCCAGTGCGTCGCGGATGCGCGTTCGGCGATTCGCTGGGTCCGTACCAACGCGGCCAAGCTCGGCGTTGACCCCAACCGGATTGCGGCGGGCGGCGGTTCTGCGGGAGGGCACCTGGCGGCGTGTACGGCATTCATCACCGAGTTCGATGAGCCGACGGAAGACAAAACCGTCAGCGCGACGCCCCACGCGTTAGTGCTGTTCAATCCAGATCTTGTGCTGGCGCCGATGGAGGGCTACAATGTTGGAGACATAGGCAAGAGGGCCACCGAGAAACACTATGGCACCAAGCCGGAGAACATCTCCCCAGCGCACCATATTTACAAAGGCGCCCCGCCCACCATCATCTTCCATGGCAAGGCAGACACGACGGTGCCATATATGACAACTGAAGCGTTCGCTGCGGAAATGATCAAAGCGGGGAACCGCTGTGAGTTGGTCGGTTTTGACGGCGAAAGCCACGGTTTCTTCAACCGTGAACCGTTCCTCACACAAACCCTGAAGGCGGTTGACCAATTTCTCGTTACGCTCGGCTGGCTCAAGTCTCTGCCAACCGGAATCAACAAATAAAGGAACGAAATGAACAGGAAACACATCCTCACCCTCCTCACCTCCGTGCTGCTGGCGTTGTGTGCCGGAAATGTTCCGGCCGCGCCGCAAGCCGGTAACCGGATTCACGACGCCGAGATGGCCGGGTACCTTTTTGTGCCGGCGGAGCGGGTGCCGGAAGAGTTCAACGGCGGTTTCTCGCTTTATGCGGCGGCTTGGCCGCTCGTCGCCATCTACCCCGGACATCGCTTTCAAACCGGGTTGTGCGGCACGTGGATGCATCCACAGTGGGAACCGGACAAGAAACCCGCCGAGAAATGCTACACCGACATCGAAGGCGGCCTCGGTTGGTGGCGCGACACGCATTTTCCAACCATCACGCCGAAATTCATTATGGGCGGCGTGGCGCCGAACTTCCGGTGGATCGCCAACGGCCCCGGCTACGGCGCAGGCTCGTGGGAAAAACCGCGCGGCCAGTATGGTGTCGCGCAACTCAGCCCGTGGCTGTTGTTCCCACTCGACGGCCTGAACCTGAAACAGGGCACGTGCGGTGAACTCTTCGGTTACGGCTATCTCCCGTTGCCGCTCACCAATCCGAAAACCACCACGGCCGGCAAGAACGTACCGACCGGCAACCATTGTTGGACACTGTTCCTCAACACAGCCAACTTCAAAGGCCCGGTAGCCTTCTTCACGCCGTTTTTCTGGTCGCAGGCGACCATCGAGAACCCGGAATGGGCCGGGTTGATGTTGGATTCGCGTCCTGCCGGGCCGAACAAAGCGATCCAGATGGAAACGCAACACATACCGGCCATCATCTGCACGAGCGCAACCGGTCAGGTGTACGCCCGCCTCTCGCCGACTTCATTTCCCGTCGGCCCTGATGGCTACTCGGTCTTGATTCACCGTCTGACCGCCTACAAAAAAGCGGCGCTTTGGGACGACGTGAAACGCTGGTTCGACGGCGGCGCTCCAGCTACCGGCCAGATCAAGGCCGACGCGTCCGTCGTGCACACGTTCCGGCAGGGTGGCGGTTCCAATTGGAGCATCTATCCACCCCGAACGCCGCGCGAGGAGAAAGCACCCCTTGCGTGGAAATCCTTTGCCACATCCTTCACACCGAATCCCGTCACGTTCGGTTATCGTTGGAACGAACAACTCACCCGCAAAAGCGGTTCACTCGTCACCCTGCCTGAGTACTACCGGCTCGACACAACCGGCAAGAAACCCCAGTGGACCGTCGTCTCGCCGAAGGACGTACCGCCGGAACTCGGCCTGACGCAATACCGGTTCGAAACCCCGAAAGAAAAACCGCAGGAACCTCGCACGACGCCGGACGACCCGACAAGTTGCTGGAAAAAACCCGGTCCCGTGGCTGGGCCGTTTCGGGCGCGTCTCGGCGACGGCAGCGTGGTGACGTATTACTGGTATCGGTTTGCGGATCAGCCCGCGATGCTCAACGCCGATCTCACCCCAGAGGAGCGCGAAGTCGTGCAGAAGCGCGTGGAATTGCTTCATCGCGCCTGGACCAAGGACCGCAACTACCTGCCTCCGCCCGATGTCGGCACGCTCGCGCATTTGGACCCGGCCTTGATTGTCACGCCGCCGCCCGGTCTGGAGGTTGGCTATGTCCCCATTGCGACTCGTCAGGAGTTGGACGTTTCGCGTTGAAGAAAAACTCCGCCGTTCGTCGAATAGAACATGAACGTTGTACAATCGAAGACCGGGGAAAGCTTTCCTCTCGAACCGGGGGAGGTGGAAAGGCACCAACAAACCCGGATGTTGCAATGGGAGTTCTTGAAAAAACTGAAAATCGCCGGTTACATTGACAGAACGCGACCGTTTCGTATTGGCTGCGTGCTGTTGTTACTAATGGTTCTGGCGAGCGCAACGACCGTAGCCAGCGCTTCTGTTGATTCGCAGGAGGATTCGATCTCGCTTGATGGTACTTGGCGGTTCCGTCTTGATCCTGAGAATGTTGGTGTCGAGAAGAAATGGTTCGCCGAAAAGCTGGACGATTCGGTGATCCTGCCCGGCACGACCGATACCAACCGGAAAGGGATTTTCAAGGATGAACGAGCCATTGATCGGCTTTCGCGGGTCTGGTACTGGAAAGGAGCGGCCTGGTATCAGCGCGACGTAGTTATCCCCGAATCGTGGAAGGGGAAGCGGATTGTTCTGCGACTGGAACGGAGCAAAACGACGAGAGTCTGGGTGGATGAACGGGATTGCGGGGCGGAAGATACCCTCAGTGCTCCGCAGATTTTCGACCTGACCGGCGCGTTGACGCCGGGCCGTCATGTGATCACCGTTTTGGTGGACAACGCCAAATTGCCTCCTGTCGGCGCGGCTCACGCCGTGGATGAGCGGACCCAGTCGAATTGGAATGGCATCATTGGTCGGTTGGAATTGCGCGCCACCGATCCGGTCTGGATCGAGGACGCACAGGTTTATCCCGATGCGGCTCGGAAGCAGGTCCGCGTGCGGGTGGTGATGGGCAACATCACCCGACAACCAGCCACTGTCAATCTTTCCGTCAATTGCCGCAGCGACAATGTCACCGCGGCGGCAGAGTTTCCTGCGCAATCGGTTGAAGCACGGGTTACAGACGCGCGCAGCGTGGTCGAGTTACTCTACCGGCCGGGCGAGACGGTGCCACTGTGGGACGAGTTCCAGCCCTCTCTGCTGCGGCTGGAATTGCGATTGGCGGCCAACGCCGGCGGGCGATCTTTTGCCGACCGACGGGTGGTCCGCTTTGGGATGCGCGATTTCAAGCGGGATGGGCAACGTCTCAGAATCAATGGCCGGACGGTTTTCCTGCGCGGTCGTGTGGATTGCGCCAATTATCCGTTGACCGGATATCCGCCGATGGACAAAGACGGCTGGCGGCGGGTGCTTGGCATTCTCAAGGAATGGGGATTGAATCATGTTCGGTTTCATTCGTGGTGCCCGCCCGAAGCGGCGTTTGCGGTGGCCGATGAACTGGGCATGTATTTTCAGGTTGAACTGCCGAACAAACGCAGCGCGTTCAAGGCGCCGGAAAACACGGAGGCACGCCAGCGAAACATTGACTATCTTGACGTGCCCGGCTCCGACCCCAACGCCTCGCTCTACGACTACGCGCTGCGCGAGGGTGAATTGATTTTCCGACATTTCGGCAATCACCCCTCCTTTGTCATGTTTACGCTCGGTAACGAACTTGGCCGAAACCCGGCGATGTATGAACTGGTCGCCAGATTCCGCCAGTGGGATCCGCGCCACCTCTTTGCGCAAGGCTCCAACAACATGCACTGGGCACCCAGCCTCGCCGAAGGAGACGATTTTTGGATCACGCACAAGACGGGAAAAAACCGGCCCGTGCGCGGCGCGTACTTCATCGCCGACTTTTCCGGTGGTCACATTGACAGCCGGCCGCCATCCACATTGGTTGATTATCGTGATTCGATCAAAGACGTGCCCGTGCCGGTCATCAGCCACGAAATCGCCGAGTTTCAAGTGGCCCCGGACTTTCGCGAAATCCCCCAATACACCGGCGTGCTCAAGGCGCGGAACCTGGAAATTTTCCAGCAACGATTGAAGGAGGCGAACATGTTGGATCTTTCCCACGATTTCATGCGCGCCTCCGGAGCGTTGGCCGCCATCTGCCAGCGCGAGGACATTGAGGCTGCCTTGCGCACGCCCGGCCTCGCGGGCTTTCAATGGCTCGACATCCAGGATTTCCCCGGACAGGGAACCGCGTTGGTGGGGATGCTGAACGTGTTCATGGAATCAAAGGGTATCGCCACGCCCGAACAATGGCGGCGCTTCTGCTGCGAAACCGTGCCGCTGCTTTTGATGGAAAAATATACGTGGACCACCGACGAAACCTTCAGCGGCGAGATCAAAATCGCCCACTATGGTGCCGCCGATATTCCGAATGCCCGGCTGCGCTGGAGCCTCGGCGAACCCGAATCTCCCGCAATGGCTTCCGGCACCCTGGGGCCGATCACAATCAAACAGGGTGAGGTGTTTCCCGTCGGACGACTGCGCGTTCCGCTGGCCTCCGTTCCGGCGCCGAAAAAGTTGATCGTCACGCTGGCCATTGAGGGAACAACGTACCTCAACCAATACAACCTCTGGGTCTATCCGCCGACCGTTGACACCCGCTCACCCGCCAACGTCCTCGTCGCCGACCGTCTTCATGCCACAGCGCAACAACATCTGCACGGCGGCGGCAAGGTCCTGTTGTTTCCCCGTCACGACGAACTCAGGCACAGCGTGAAAGGCGCATTCGTCACCGACTTCTGGAGCTGGCCAATGTTCGCAAAAGCCGCCCTTGCGCGACACATCGAGCCGCCGCCGGGCACGCAGGGGTTCCTCTGCGATCCGAAACACCCCGCGCTGGCCGAGTTCCCCACGGAGTTTCACAGCAACTGGCAGTGGTGGCGCATCGTGAAAAACTCCCGCCCCGTCATTCTCGACGATACCCCGGCGGACTATCGCCCCATTGTCCATGTCATTGATAACTTCGCTCGCAATCACAAACTGGGGCTGCTTTTCGAAACCAGAGTCGGTCCGGGCCGATTGCTCGTTTGTACCAGCGATCTGCCGTCGCTTCAGTCTCATCCCGAAGCGCGGCAACTGATGCGCAGCCTCTTGCGTTATGTTGATTCCTCGTCCTTCGCCCCAACACACGAATTGGACGGTACACTGCTAAAAAAACTGCTTCCAAGTTCGCCTCCATGAACCGCCGCCAATTTCTCAAAACCACCGGCGCCGCCCTCGCGCTGTCGTCCCGGTTCGGGAAACTGCTTCAGGCCGCCGAATTCAAAAGCGTGGACATCCGCGATTTTTTTGACTCGGACAACGCCGCGGTTCTGGCGCTCACCCAACGCGTCTTCGACAAGTGCATTCTGGACAAACTGCGTCCGCCAATCACCCCCTTGCGGCACACCTGGGTTCAACCCGGCGGTCCGTACTACCAGGGTCAATGGATTTGGGACACCATGTTCGTCGTGGACCTGCTGAGCCTCTTGCCGGGCCAGAAACAGATCATCCGCGACATCTTCCAGAACTACTGGGATTTCCAGGACCGTTGGAACAAGAAAATGCCCGACTACGCCCACGACATGATCACCGTCGCCATCAAAACCGCTCCGCAAGCAGAACGCCAGTTCTCGCAAATCCCCATTTTGGCCTGGGGTGTGGAGCGGGTCTATCAGCGCAATCACGATAAGGAATTGCTCGCGCAATCCCTCGATCGCCTCGAACGATTCCACGACTGGTTCTGGCGCGAACGCGACCTGCACGACAACGGACTGATCACCCTCGGCGCTTACAGCGGCGTACTCCAACACGCCAGGTGGGAAACATTCGATTACGAATGCAACCTCGACACCATGCGAATGACCGTTCACCCCCGACGCCAGGGACCCAACGAAGGTCCCTGGTACGGCGACATCTGTGTGCCCGGCAACACCGCCTACCTGATTCTCGCCGAACGCAGCCTGACCCGCCTGGCGGAAATCACCGGCAACAAACCCATGGCGCAACGCCGTGCCAAACGAATCGAAAAAGCCGTCCAAGCCATGCGCGACCACATGTGGGACGACGCTGCCGGAACATTTCTGGCCGTTCACCGCGACTCACTCAAAAAAATTCCGGTCGCAACCATCGGCAGTTGGATTCCCCTCGTCGCCGCTGTCCCCACGGAAACAATGGCCAAGCGCATGGCCGAAGTCCTGTCGTCACCTGCCTGGCAAACGCCGCTCCCCGTGCCCACGGTGGATCGAACCGACAAACGATGGAAATCCAACGGCTTTTGGCGCGGCGATGTCTGGCCCTCCACCAACTACCAAATCGCCAGCGGCTTGGCCGCTTACGGCCACCACGACCTCGCCGCCGACATCGCCGACAAAACCATCGCCAACGCCATCAAACACGGCATCAGCGAACATTACGATTCCCTCACCGGCCAAGCGCTGGGAGTCCCCGATTACTGCATGAGCTGCACCTTGGTCACCATGATGCTCGACGGGCTTGCGAAACAACACCGCTTGATGCTGCGCCATACCCCGAAAGCATTTGACGACTGACAAAACACAGGAAAACCATTAACAACGACAAAGAGCCCGGCAACGAAAGCAAAAACACCACAATGAAACGTACCCCAACCCCAAAACTCTCTTGCCTACTGGCTGCGACCGCCATCGCCATCGGACTCACGACCGCCACCGCCGCAGAAAAAACGCCCGCCCCGTCTCCAAAGGTTAAGGTGTTCATCTTACTCGGTCAGTCCAACATGGTGGGCTTGGGCAAAATTACCGGCGGCGAAAAATCCCTCGAACACGCCGTCAAAGTGAAAAAGAAATACCCCTATCTGTTGGATGAAACGGGCAACTGGGCCGAACGCAAGGACGTTCGCTACGTTCGCGTCATGTCCGGCCGCGGCGGCGGCATGCAGCAGTTCAACAACGAGTGGATGACCGTCAAAACCTGCAAAACCATCGGCCCCGAATTCGGCATCGTGCACGTGGTGGGCGACGCGATTGAGGCGCCGGTGATGATCCTCAAAAGTTGTATCGGCAACCGCAGCCTCGGTTGGGACCTGTTGCCGCCGGGCAGCGAACGCTACCTGGCGGAAGTCACGGAACGCAACGGGCAGAAAGTCACAAAGGTTTTTGCCGGTTACAAGGACAGACCAGATTCGTGGGACCTGGACCCGTCCAAGGGCACGGCAACCGAACCGCCGCCCTGGCTTGACAAGAAGACCGGCAAACCCATTGATTGGTACGCCGGCAAACAATACGACGACGATGTTGCCCATGCCAAAAAAGTGCTTGCCGAGTTCGACAAATACTACCCCGGCGCGACCGGCTACGAAATCGCCGGGTTCTTCTTCTGGCAGGGCGAAAAAGACTGCGGCAACCCCGTGCACGCCGCCAAATATGAAGAGAACCTCGTCCGGTTCATCAAACAGTTGCGCAACGATTTCAACGCGCCCAACGCGAAATTCGTCCTCGCCACCCTCGGCGAAACCGCCAAGGGCAGTGGCGGCAACGGCGGCAAAATCCTGGAGGCCCAGTTCGCCGTGGACGGCAACAGCGGCAAGCATCCAGAATTCAAAGGCAATGTTGCCACTGTTTATACGCATCCCATGGCCCAGGGCGGCAGCGGCAACAGCCACTACGGCGGCAACGCGGAAGTCTATATGGATGTCGGCGAAGCAATGGGCAAAGCCATGATCGAGTTACTGAAAAATGAAAAATAACGAAATCCCCATGAATCGCTTCCTCCTGGTCACTGTCACTGTGGTTTGTGTCGCGCTCATCCCCGGCAACATAACCGCCGCCCCCAAAACCGACAGTGTGACGTTGACGCCCGCGGGCGAAAAACTCCAAGCCCGCTATGCCGCCATGTTGTCGAATTTGCAGGCGGAAATTCAAAAGGTCCTGCCTCCCATGGATGAACGCAAAAAAGCCGCTTTTCAAGAGGCACGGGAAATGGTCAAAAAAGCCACCGCCGACGCAAATGCGGCAAAACGTTCCCTGGAGAAGCTCCAGAGCGCCAAAGCACTGGTCGAACACGCGAAAAACAAGTGGATCGCCGGTGCCGAGAAGGGGATCGCCGCCGCGCAGGCAGCTCTGAAAAACGCGACCACAAACGCCGAACGTGTCGCGGCGCAAAAAGAACTGGCCAAATGGCAGGCGAACAAGGAAGACGGCATCAAAGCCCTCAAAGAACGCCAGGAAGCCTGGGAAAAACTGAAAAACGACGAGCCGAAATTGATACTGGCCGATCAAAACGCACAGGCCACACTTGCCCGAGCGCAAACCAACGAGTTCAATGCCGCCCAAGCCCTCTTGGCTGAGCTGGAACCATTCCTCTCCAACGACAAGCTCGACACGGCCCTCGTCAAATGTGTTGTGTTGACCGAGGCAACGCCGCGCGGTCTGGCCGAGTTCGCCCAACAGGGCAGGGAACAGGAATCGCTGGTGGAACAACTCCTTGCCGACTCCGCCCTGATGAAACAGATGCTCGAAGCCGGGGGCGCCAAAGCCGGCAAGTACGGGCCGGCAATGCAAATCTACACCGCCATCCAAAAGAACACTCCGCATGCCAAAAACGGCATCCTGCAACGCCTGGCGCTGGGAACAAGCCTCGAACACGCCGTCCCGATTGCACAACGAAACCGCGCCGACCAGCCCGGTGCGGCGCCTGTCGTGGACCCCGTGAAACGATACCTGCACTACGAAAAAGCCTACTTCGACGGCGAACTGGACCCGGCCTTCCCCAATATGACCGCTTGGGAATGCCGATACATCACCAACGCCGACGCTCCGGATCACGTGCTGGCATGGGGACGCCAAATGCTTCGCAACTACCGTCCCGATCACGTTCGTAACCCCGACTACGGCTGGCGCTATTCGGGAATCGTCCGAACCGATGTCGCCTACCGACATTCCCACGAGTACAAAGACACCGACTCGTTGGAGTTCTACCAAAACGTGCTCAAAAACGGTGGCCTCTGCGGACGTCGTGCGTTTTTCGGGCGGTTCATCGTTCGAGCATTCGGCCTTCCGGTTTGGGGCGTTACTCAGAAAGCCCACGCCGCGCTCGGTCGCTGGACGCCGTCGGGCTGGGTGGTCAACCTCGGCGCCAACTGGCAACACAGTTGGTTTGAAGGACGATCGGGATCGGATTTCCTATTGGAAACACAAGCTCGAAAATCTCCGCAGGATTACCAGAAGGTCCTGCGCGCCCAATGGATCGGCGTCGCCCTCGGCGAGCAAAAATACGACAGCATGAAAGACAATACCGGTGGCCTGTGGAATATGTTGGCCCTCTTCCAAAAAAAGGCCATCGTCGCTGCGACCAAACCATCTCATCTCGACGCGCTTGGCCAGGAGCTTGCCGAGGCCAACGAATCAGAGGCCACCAAGACCACGGCCATCGTGAAAGCTACTGTGACGGACGCCGACAAAACGATTCGCATTGCCTCGAACGGCGTCATCACCATCCCCGCGGCGGCCTGCGCCGGTTCCGTGCAACTGATGAAAAGTTTCCCGGACGGGCTTCAGGCAGTTTGCGGCGGAACATTCACCTGCGACATCGAGACACCGCATCCCGGTAGGTATGCGCTTACGGCGCGCGTGGTCAACGTCCACGACGAGGAGCAGATCCAACTGACCCTAAACGATTCCAAAACCTCCATTGTCGTGGTTATCCCGTTCACATGCGGCCAATGGGAACAAACCAAACCGGCAGAAATCACGTTAGCGCGGGGCAAGAACACGCTTCACTTCGCCAAACCGACACACGGTTTTGCCCTCAAAGATATCACCCTAACGCCTCTTGCCATAGAGACGAAATAAACATCACTCTGTCGTGTTCCTCGTGGAGAATCGTGAAAGCGCAAGAAATCCAAAACAAACGAGGGTTACAGTTTATGCCAGCCACAGATGCCAGGCAGGAATGAGATGCGCGGTCCATTCCGAACAATAAACGGTGCAAGTTCAGTAGAACACTGGCAACAGGTGTAATCCGTAGTGATAGTTCAAGGTGGGAGCAGCTTCCGGGTTGCCCAATTTCATGTGGCGGGTAGGATGTCGGAGACACTTCCGTTGGTGAACAAGCTGGAAGCATGTCCTACAAGATAGCACTCTGCCCACCTCGTTTGATCACACCTGCTGACAACTCATTTTTCCGCCGCTATCGAAATGGAATGGGGCGGGGGAATGGTTACCGCTACCGCAATGGTTTGCGGCGTGGTTTCCCGATAGGCGGTGGTTTGGGCGAGCGCGTTGGCCAGAAGAGTCCGATCCAAGACGCGACTGAGAACAGCCAGGTGACGCAACTCTTTTCCAGATCGCAATCCGAGTTTGCGTTTGATGCGATCACAATACGTTTCAATGGTTTTCGGGCTTAACTGCATTGCTGCAGCGGTTTTCCGAATGCTTTTGCCGTCACCAATGTGCCGTAACACTTCACATTCTCTCTGGCTGAGAGTTTGCAACGGCCACGAAGACGTTTCCACGGCACCTGCCTCGGCGTCAGAAGCTTCTGCGCCGGGGATGATATTTTCTGAATCCGTGCTGACTGGTGCAGGATCACCGGTTGTTCTGGATGTTTTCATCGGTCACAGCCCCTGACGCAGCAACAACAACACTCCAACGGTCACGGTTGCCAGTACCAGCAATCCCGCAATCAGAAATCGTTGTTCCCACAGGAACTCATGTCGTGGACGAAGTTCCCATGTTTGGGATGGCAACGGAGGATACCACTCCTCGCGATTTTCGAATGAGTCAAACCGCTTCATAACGGGTACTATTACTAGAAGAAACCCCTGTTTTCGTAAATCAGGGTATCCCTGATTTCTTTGTAGGGAGTTTTCTGAATGTTGCCTGACAGGCGTTCGCGCCGAATTACTGCGGCGTAACAAGCGATTCACGAATGAAAGCGGTTTGAATGTCCTGTTGAATCCGCTCCAGCACCTGGGGCGAATGGAGAGCGATTCCGTATTGAAACGACGGCAAGTTCTTGTGGAGGGTTTTCTTTCCCGACGCCCACTGTTGCAACCACTGAGGAGACAGCCGAGCCTGTTGTACCCATTGCGCACCGGCAAAACCGGCGGCAAGATCATCCAGATCAAACGGCTTGCCGTGGGATTGGTCAAGTTGTTCTTTGATGACGGCAGCCGCTCGACCGAGGCCGGCCAACTCCGCCGCGGCAGCGTAGATAAAATGCAGGGCAAGATCGCTGCGGCCCTGCAGGGAGGGATGACCGCCGTTTTGCGTCCATGCCAGCAGCCCCATCACGACAGCATGCGCGTCATTGGTTTCGCGGCAGGCCGACTGGAAAACAACCGCGAAATCCGTATTGGTGACTGCCGCGCAGCGGGCGGCGACTCGTTGCGCGGCGGGACTGGGAGACACGGCGGTTGGTTTTGGCCAATCGAGAGCGGCCCACTGTTGGGGTGTCATTGTTTTCTGCCATGCGTTGTCCAGCGCGGCGACCTTGTTGGAGTATCCGAATTCCATGAGCATTAGACACATTAGTTGCCACATCTGTTCGTCGTGGCGACGCTCTCGTTCCAGCTCGGATGCCGAGCGGGTTTCCAATGCCTGCGGAGAGGAGGGAGCGCCAACTCCCATCATGATTACGGCAACAGTCAAAGCCAAAATCGTCTTCATGTTGTATCCCCTTTTTTCGCCTTGCAGCCGTGTCGGTGAAATCAAACCGGTTGCCTCGACGAGGCTGATTCTTGTGAAAGAGGCTATGAGAAAGAACGTGTTGTTGTAAATCGGGTATCACCCGATTGTGTTGTGGGTGATCCCCTTAGGTTTGCCCGACGGGCAGTTTGAGGCGCTCGGTGAACGATGCCAACGGTGCGTTATTGTGCCAGGATCATTTCGGCGCCGCCGGGAAGGATTTCGGTGACGGATCGAACCCGCTCGGTATCCGACATCAGGATGTGATAGGTGCGGTCACCATGGCGGTAGATCCAGAGCGTGCCCTGTCGGGCCTGCGGTTCGCCGACAAGCCGTTTTACATCCTCACCGCGCTGTCCCACTTGAATGGCGCGGAAGACGTCGCGTCCCGGTCCGGTCGGCGAGGCGGACGGCTCGATGGGTTTATCGCTCTTGATCATCGGGATGGGTTTGCCGTGGCCGCCGATGCGGATTTCGCCGAGGTCGGCTTTCTCGTGTGGCTTGTCGAGTCGGAGCGTGAGCACTTGTTTCTTCTGGTTCGGCCGACCGAAATCGGTGAATACGGTTGCGGTGATTGTGCAGGGGCCGATAACGGTTTGTTGTCGGGAGCCGTAGTAGTGTGCAAAGATTTTGTAGGGGCCGGGTATCGCGCGGCGGACCAAGTACTCTTCGGGGCCGTAACCCTGGGTGAAATCCTTCGAGACAAGGCCGCCGATGGTGGTGCGGTTGTGGTTGTAGGCGGCTTCCTCGCCGCTCGGTTCGACGACGTGCAGGTCAACGTCAGTGAGATCGGCATCCCACGACATCACGATGCGGACGTCCACGTCGAGATTTTTCACAAGCCGCGGATCAAGCGATGCGGGTGGGGCGGCTCCGGTGCGCGCGAGAAGGGCGTTGAGTTCCTCCAGCGCGATCAATTCAATCTCCTCGAATCGTTGCCATTCGCCCATGACGACTTTCACCAGTAACTCCACCGCTTCTGTCGTTTTGCCCGCTTCGGCGAGCGCGAGGGCGAGGTCGCGGTGGCTCTGCGGCTCTTCGGGACGCAGTTTTTGAATCTTGCGAAGGATGACAATGGCACGGTCAATCTCGCCGGCCTGTTGCAGACGCCAGGCCAGCACGCGCAGGAGCGACGCCTCTTCCATCTTCAACTCGGCAAGGTTGGTCAGCACGCGAATGCCGATGAGGTTGTCGCCTTCGCGCAGGAAAAACTCGGCGCAGTCCACAAAGAATGCCGGGCTGGCGGCGAATTTTTGGCGTTGTTCGAGATAGACCTTGTAGCGTTCGGTTTTTGCGGCGGCTTTCAATGCCGCAAGATACGGCATCGCGGGGTCCCACGCTTTGACAGTAATCGTCGCTTCGCCGCGTGATTCCATGACTTTTTTCAGGTTTTCCGGTTCACCGGTGAGCAAGGCCGCCTCTGTCCCCGGGGGCGAAGGAGGAGCCGTCGAGGCAATCGTCGGACTCGCTCCGCGTTGGCGGTCGGCGCCGTCCATTGCCTGTCGGCGTTGTTCGACGGGAGCAGCATTGCCACCGAATGCGAACATTCGGCGGGCCGCTCCGCCCGTCATGCCGCCTGCGCCCTCAACGAGAGGATGAGGATCATGGGCGCCCGGGCCGGCTTTGTACTTGAAGTCGGGCGGGACGTTGTAGCCATGCTCCCACCACGCGACGCGCTCCTTCCAAAGAGCAACAATCCGGTCGAGTTTGCCGGCCTGTTTTTGTTTTTCCTCCTTTGCCATTGTCGCTTTGCGCTCATTCCACTGACGCCGCAAATCCGGTAACGATGCCGGCGGTTCGATGTCGTGGCGGAGGTACTGGTCGAGATTTTCGAGCACGATCAACGAGGTCGCCGGACTGACGATGCCGAAACGTCGCCCGAGCGCGAGCAATTCGTCTTCGTTGGCGTCGGCGCGAACGGCCAGTTGGTTGACGCGTTTGGCGGCCCATACCGAGGCGAGCAACGTGCCGTCGGTCGCGTTTTTCTTGTGGAGCTTGACGGGCGGCGATCGGTGGCCGTCGGAGTATTCAAGCGTCAGTTCGGCGTTGTCGGCAGTGAGTTTGCCGTGGATGCTGACCCGCCCGTCGGCGGTCGCGCCGATACCCTGGACGTCGCTGATGCCGGTGCCGTGGATGCGGGTCAATCGAACGGAGGGCCTCACAATCGCCGTTGCGGCCGCGTCGGCATCGAGTCTCTGGAGGTCCACGAGATGGGCGCAAACCTGTCGGAGCAGTTCGCGGTGGGCGACGGTCTGGTTGACCACGGCGGTGACGTTTTTGTCGCCGAAATCAGGGAGCTTGTCGCTGAGCGTGTCAAGACCGTCGGTGAACAGCAGCCAATTTTTCACGTTGCTTTTCCTAATGACCTCGGCAGCGGCGGCAAGATCGGTGCCGCCGTCGTAAGCGATGTCCTTGAGCGAATCAGGATCGGCGAGGGGACGAATCTCTTCCGGTTGGTCGCGGAAGACGAGAACGACAAACTCAGCGCCGAGTTTCTTGAGTGTGGCGATTTCCTTTTGCCGATGTTCGCCGTAGCGGCTGCCGGAGGCGTCCCAGGCAATGCCGAGTTTACGGGGCGGTTCGGTGGTCCGGGCGGTGGCTGCATAAAGGTCGTTGATGGCAAAATAAACCTCACCGTCGGAGGCGCGTTCGAGGGCGACGACCTGCGGCGGGAGTTTCGGGAGCGCAACCCAGATGTCGTCGCCGGGCTTGGCATCGCGCAGTTCGGTCGCGGCGACCCAGAGGTTGTCGAAGGACTGGAACCGGAGGTTGCCGAAACCGCCGATCTCCGGTTTTACGAGGCCTTGCGAGACTTCGACGCGGATGGCGAGTCTGGCGACGGTTTCGCCAATGGGCATCGGCAGGAAACAGGCGGCGTCGCCGTTCTGGTTGGCGGGAAGCTCGGCGACGTATCGGAGGCGGATTTTACGCGAACCGTTGGCGGGAAGCGGATAAATGCGGGTCCGATAGACGTTGCCGGCGACGTGCTCGACGATGCCGGGGTCAATCCCGCGGCGAACCTCGGTCTCGAAGGCGACACGGGCTTTTTCCTTTTTCACGACAACGCCGTCCACCATCTGCCCGTTGATGTCGAGGGCGTAGCCGGTGACGACCGCGCCGTCGGGCAGCGGGAACTGGAGGTCGCCTTCGAGGACGCGGTGGTTCGGGTTGAAAAAGGTCATCGTGGCGATGGTCTCGACGTGGAGGCCGACGATGCGGGCGCGGACTTCCATTTCGCGCAGTTCCATTGGTTTGCCCGGTTCCTGTGGTTGCGGCGGCACGACAATCCACGGACGCGGCGGCATTGGTGGCCGTGGCGGCCACGGGGGATGTGGTGGCCAGATGTGGCGTGCATCCTGCGCAGCGGCGAGGACGATGGAGGCAAAGAAGATGGCGAGAAGTTGTTTCATGGCGTAACTCCTATTTGGTTGGATCGGTGACGCGGCCGAGGAAGAGGATGCTGCCGGTGTGTTTGTTGCGGATGAGGAACAGGAACGGATGGTCGGCGCGGAAAACGGGCGGAGCCGATGGCTCCATGATGGCGGTCTTTGTCATGACGACCGCGGTGGCCGCGGCGGCTTCGGTGCCTTCCTCGTTGACCTCCACGAATGCCTTGTGGAGCACGGCGCTGATGTAGAGGTCGCGCTGGCCGTCCATGCCGGAGAAGTCGGCCTTCTCCGTGAAGGCGAGGGTCATGCCGAGGGCGGCTAGTTTCTCGGCGAGGCTGAACTGGGAGGTTATCTTGAATTTTGGGAGGAAGACTTCGACTTCCTCCTGGTGGAGACCGCCGAGCCAGGCGGCGAGGTTCTTCGTGGTAAGTTTTGCCTCGATGGCGGCAAGGCCGTCGGTCTTGCGCGGGAGCAGTACGATCATCGAGAGATCGTCGCCGGTGTAGGGGAGTTCGAGCACTTGAAGGTCGGCGGTCTGGGCGTAACCGAACTCCTTCTTCTGGTGCATCAACGGCGCTTCGACGGTCTTGGCGGCGGTGACGTGGAACGGTTGCTTCTGGGTGGCGTCGGCCTTGAACGGGTTGGCCCAGTCGCCCTTGAAGTAGATGGCGTTGACGAGCACAAGGCGGGTCATGGCGTCGAGCACGCCGGGGGCGATGAGGTCGGTAATCTTGTTGTTGGTTTTGTCCTCGACCCAGGCGTTGATGGTTTTGCGTGCGGGTTCGGGCGCGTTGGCGTAGTCGAGCGGAGTGATGGTGGCACCGTAGTGTTCTTTGCAAAGGCCGAGGTAGTCGGGAAGGAAGGGGAACTTTTTCTGCGGCCAGAGGGAGTTGGCGACGGCGAGTTTGATTTTGCCTTTCTTCTGGATGGCGGCGATGTCGGCTTCCATCGCGGCAAAGGCGGGGTGGAGTTTGTCCTGTGGCAGGTCGAAGTGAAGTGCCTTGGCCATTTGAGCGGCGGTCTCGCCGCGGGCGCCGCCGTAGGTCATCGCGAGCGCAGTCGAGATGCTGTACGGCGAGAGAAAGAGGTTGCCGTCCTCGGTGCGGAGCTGGCCGTACAGGTCGAGCGCGAAGACGTTGTTGGAGTCAGCGAGCGGAGCGCCAAAGGCGACGGCGGGTAACAGCAGGGCAATCCAAAGATGTTTCATAGTCCACCTCGTTCGACACCGTCCTTCGTAATTTGTTCCTGTCGGCGCTTTACAGGCGCGGTGCGGGCTGGTACTACTCGCGGAAAGGATGATGCCAGTTCGCCGCCAGAAAGTCCAACGATCGTTGTCGCGCGAGTTTGCCCGGTTGCGCGAGACGATCGTGCGGGAAGCGGAGTCGGCGCCGGTCGTGCCGCGTCGGTGCGTGTTGGACGACCAGATTGTCTGGGGGCGCAGCCCGGTTCGTCTCGATCTGGCGGGTGGTTGGACCGACACGCCGCCGTACTGTCTTCAATTTGGCGGGCAGGTGGTTAATGTGGCCGTGAATCTCAATGGCCAACCGCCCATTCAGGTGTTTGCGCGCGTCAGCCAGAAACCCGAACTGGTGATCCGCTCGATTGACCTCGGAGTGGAGGAACGGGTGCAAACCTATCAAGAGCTGGCGACGTTTGACCAGGTGGGCAGCGGGTTCACGATTGCGAAGGCAGCGCTGGCAATGGCCGGGTTCCTCCCGCGGTTCAACCCCGGCGCGGCGCCGACGTTGGCCGAGCAGCTTCGCGCCTTTGGCGGCGGCATCGAGGTGTCGCTACTGGCTGCTGTACCGAAAGGTTCGGGCCTTGGCACCAGCAGTATTTTGGCGGCCACATTGCTCGGCACGCTCAGCGAACTGTGCGGCCTGAACTGGAACGAACACGTGTTGTTTCGGCGGACGCTTGCCCTGGAACAGTTATTGACCACCGGTGGCGGCTGGCAGGATCAAATCGGTGGCGTGCTGCGCGGGCTGAAGCTGATCGAAACACAGCCCGGCACCTCGCAAACGCCGGTGGTTCGGTGGTTACCGGAGATGTTTTTCGAGCCGCCGTTTGCCAACCAGACCGTGTTGCTGTACTACACGGGATTGACCCGCGTGGCGAAAGACATTCTCCAGGAGATCGTGCAAAAGATGTTTCTGAACGATCCGAAGACCATGAAGGTGCTGGCGCAAATCCGGCAACACGCCGGTGCCACGGCGGACCTGTTACAGCGGTGTGACTGGGACGGATTTGGCGCCGCCATTGCCCGGAGCTGGGAACTGAACCAGCGACTCGACCGCGGGACGAACACGCCCGAAGTGCAGGCGATTCTCGATGCCGTGGCCGCTCACCTGGCCGGAGCCAAACTGCTGGGCGCGGGTGGCGGCGGTTTTCTGTTGATGGTGGCAAAGAATGACGACGCGGCTCGCCGCATCCGGACGATGCTCACGGAGCGGCCGCCCAATTCGCGGGCGCGATTTGTTGCGCTCCAACCATCGGGGCGCGGGTTTCAGGTGACGCGCAGTTAGTTACTCGATGTCGGTGCGGAAGGGGGAGGCGGGCAAGCCGGCTTTGTTGTAGAGGTTCACGTCGGGAACGTTGGCCCAACCGTAACGCACGGCCACGGGTTTTTCCACCTTGTCGCTGGTGACAATCACCGTGTCACCTTCGATCGTGGCGGTGGCCGGGACAAAGTTCTTGTCGGCACCGGCAATCGTGAAACCTTTGAGGTCGCCGCCTTTTGCTTCCAGACCGCCGTCCACGTGGCTGAAGCGGAGGATGGCTTTGTTGCCGTTCACCTTCATGGACTGATAGACGGGGCCGCTGTATTCGATCGGCTCGCCATAGGCGATGGCGCGGGCGGCCAGCGCGAGGCGGGCGCCAACGGGTTCCTTCTGTTTTGGATGGATGTCGGTGGCGTTGCCATAATCGGTGATGACGGCCATGGCGGTGTTGGGAACGCGCTGGGAGGTGAGCAACTGCGCCTCGCGGATTTCCGGACTCATGTTGTTGTGCGGGGCGATCTGGACAAAGAGAAACGGGAATTCACCCACGTTCCAACGCTGTCGCCAGCAGTTGATCATGGCGGGGAACAACGTCTGATATTCACGGGCGCGGCCGCTGTTGGATTCGCCCTGATACCAGATGGCGCCTTTGATGGCGTAGGGGTTGAGCGGATGGATCATGGCATTGTAGAGAACGGTCGGACGATGCGGGTCTTTCGCCGGATCGCCTTCGAGACGGGGAGCGCGTGGTGCGGGTTTGCCTTCGGCCCTGGCTTTGGCGACGGCTTCCTTGTGTTTGGCGAGGACGGCCTTGTTGCGTTCGGCGGCTTTGACGGGGTCGTAGGCGGCAATCTTTTTGTCCCAATCCTCGATCAATTTTTTCAGCATCGGGTCCGCTTCGAGGGTTTCCCTGGCGGTCCATGCCTCGGCAGGGGTGCCGCCCCAGGAGGTGTGGATGAGGCCGACGGGCACCCCCAGGGCCTTGCGTAGGTCGCGTCCGAAAAAGTAGGCGACGGCGGAGAAGTTGGAGACCGTTTGTGGGGAGCCAACCTGCCAGGAGGCGTTGACGTCGTGTTGTGGCGTGTCGGCCACGACGCGCGGGACACTGAAGAGGCGCAACTGCGGGTCATTGGCGGCAGCCATTGCCTGCGGCGCCTCGGCGCTCTGGTGCAACGCCCATTGCATATTGGACTGACCGCTGGCGACCCAGACCTCGCCGACGAGGATGTTTTTGATCTCGACAGTGTTTTCGCCGCGAATGGTCATCGTCTGCGGGTCGGCGCTCGCTTTCAACGGGCGCAACGTCACTTTCCATTGCCCGTTGCTGGCAGTGGTGGAAACTTTTTGCCCGGCAAATTCAACGGTGACCTTCTCGCCGTCGTTGGCCGTGCCCCAGACGGGCACAGGGACGCCTTGTTGCAGGACGGCGTTGTCGGTGAAGAGGCTGTGCGGTTTGACAGCCGCGCGGGAAGACGCGCCGACGACCAGCAGCGCAACGATGAGAAGGAGGAATCGTTTCATGGGGCGCGACACTATCAGGTGCCGCGGTTCCTCGCAAGGGTGTCGTGTTTATTCGTTGTGCGGGATTTTGATGGTGGAACCGCCGATAAACTCGCGGATGACGGCGTCGCCCGGAATGAGGGCGGCAATCTGGTCTTTGGTCAGTCCCTCGACGGAATGGAAGAGTTTCCGCAGCCGGTCGTAACGGATCTGGGCGTCGAGAAATCCCCGATACGCTTCAAAATCACGCGGCTGAGGAAGAACACCGTCGGTGCCGCCAAAGAACGGTTTGAGCACGGGCAGATCGAAGGGGAATCCTCCGTTGACGATGTGATCGGCCAGTCCCATCAACGGGATGATGCAGAACAATTCGCCCGCGCGCACGTAATGCCAGTGCAGAATGGTCGAGAGCGGGCTGTGATTGCGGTGGCGCAGGTCGCGCAACATCCGACGAGCCAGACGGATGTCGGTAAACTTGGTCAGACGCTGGCTTCGGCCGTCGCCCTCATAGAGCATGTTGAGCGTCTCGATATACACGCGGAACTGGCTGCTCGGATCAATCCCCTCGGTAATCGGCGGATAAAACCCGTGAAGACAATCCAACAACAACACATGGTCCGGCTCCAGCCGTACGGGTTTGCTGCCGACACGCCGCCCTTCCTTGAAACTGTAGATGGGTTTTTCGATGGTCTTGCCGTCGAGCAGTTCCTTTAGATGACGATTCAACAACTGAATATCCAGCGCTTCGGGTGTCTCGAAGTTGCGGTCGTTGATCCAATCGGTCGGATGCTCGATGAGTGCCCAGAAATAGTCATCGAGATTCAACATCAAAAACTTCAACCCGTGGCGCTCCAGCCGCTGTGTCAGCTTCACGGTGGTGGTTGTCTTGCCGGATGAACTCGGCCCGCTGACCCAGAGCATTCGGAGTCGGTCGCCCGCGTTCAGGCGCGCCATAACTTTTGCCGCAGCCTCGTCCAGCGAGTTTTCATAGATCGCCAGCGATTCTTCCACCAGCGGTTTCAGGCGACCGCCGCGGACGATTTCGTTCAATCCCTCGACGGTGTCGCAGCCGCGTTGGCGATTCCAATCGAGGATGCGCTCCATGCGTTTGCGCGGAAAACCGTTGCCGACAAACTGCGTGTCGTTGATTGCGCCCTCGCGCAGCCAGTGGCGGCCCCAGCGGTAACACTCGTAGGCGTCGGCCGTGTTCTGGAAACCGTAACTGCGGAGCACGTGGATGACCAGGTCCTGAATGTCCTCGATGGTTGGCGGAAAATTGGCGATCAAATGATGGGGATTGGCATTCAAACAGATGACAACGGCGTCGGCCAGGAACTCGGCGACCTTCGCGTCCAGCGCATAGGCGTCGAAAAGTTTGTCGTTGACGCCGGGCAGGTAATCCTGATGAAGACCGCCGATGGATTCCGCTGCCCGCAGGATGGCGTGATGGATGCGGCTCTCATCAAACGTGACCAGTGCCCGATTACGTTTCTGCACCTTGATAATGCGGTTCTGAATCGGCATGTCGGCACTATAAGGGAGGAAAGAGGAAGGATGAAGAATGAAATTTCGCAGTCTCCATTCGGCGCGTGGCTCTGACCGCGGTGTGTCCTGACCGTAGAGCTACGGTTCAAGCAAACCGAGTCGCCAGGGGATTTCGCCGTATTTCTTCCCCGCCCGGTCACGGTCGAGGACGCCCTGGAACACGACTCGCCAGTTCGACGGATCCACCTCCATCTGCTCGTCGCAACCGGTGCGCAACAGCTCGATGTGACTGATGTTGTCGGTCCAACGCGGTCCGGTTGGACGGCAATTGTCCATCGAGGCGAACGTCGCCGCAAACGCCCGCCACGGGCCGTCGAGACGCTCCGCGAGGAAGGCCTTGTACGAACGCCAGCCACCGCCGGCATTCTGGGCTTCGACAACGGTGAGGTATTGGTTGGTACCTTTGAGTTTGTAGGTGTGCGACGCCTCGAAGATGTTTGCCTGCAACGCCAACTCCACCGCGCCCCAGCCACGCGGGAAATCGGTCAGCGCCGTCCGCGTTCGCCACATCTTGCCGTCGAGCGAGGTGAAGAACAAATACGCATGCTGTTCGTCGGCAATGACCCAGAAATCCAACCACGCCTTTGGGCCCGCGGGTTTGGCGTCGAGCAATGGCGACGGCTTGCTCCACGAGGCGGGATCACTGATCGTCGTCGTGGTCGAGAAAGCCGGGAAATACGGCTGCGGTTTGTGAGTCGGATCGGACATCTGGAAGATGAGATACCATTTCTTGTGCGGCGTGAAATAGAACACCTGCGGCGCGCAGAAATAACCGTCCCAACAACTCAAGATGTGACGCGGCGACTTGTCGGCATCGCGCCAGTCGGTAAACGACAGATACTCGATGGCGTGCGAGCGTTTCTGTGACCGGATCGTGCAGAACAAATGCCACCGCCCCTCGGCAAACACGACCGACGGGTCTTTTACCGCGACGCACGGGTCATCGGTTCGCGTCGCCGGCGAGATAAGCGGTGAACTGATCCTCCAGTGAAACTGGTTGGTAACCGAGAGCCAGGCGGCCAGCAGCAGGATATGCATGGCGAGAAACTAGCGCTTGTCGCCGCCGGAACCAAGCCGGAACATGGCGGTTCGCGCGTGTTTGCCGACGGTGGCGATGGTAACGTGTTGGCCGCGAAGGAAAGAGTGGTAATGACAAATGAACCCAAGGCTTGCAAAGAAGGTCCCGTATCTCGCCGCTTCTCGGGGGGGCTGTTTGGCCCTTCTCGCCGGTGCTATCCTCTTCTTCTCCTGAGTGGCGTCGAGGAAAGACCGTTGTCCCTTCTGTCTCCTGTTCTTTGGCTCTGTAGCGTATTTATTGCCGGGAAGATTGCCGTTACCGGGCGAAAGCCAACATTGTTGCCGGGACGGAAGGTAAAACCCTAACCGGTGCGGGTAGATCCTTCCCGCAGTCGCCCAGGTCCGGGGCGGGGCTCTCGCGCAAGGCATTGCAATCTGGCGGGGTTTCGCTACACTGCGCGGCGAGTTTTCCCATGAACATTACCCCTGAGATCATTGCCAAACACGGGATCACGCCCGACGAGTACGAGCGGATCAAACAAATCCTGGGCCGCGAGCCGAACCTCACGGAGCTGGGCATCTTCTCCGTCATGTGGTCGGAACATTGCAGCTACAAAAATTCTAAGCCGGAACTGAAGAAGTTCCCGCGCGAAGCGCCGTTCATCCTCGTCAGGGCGGGCGAGGAAAACGCTGGTATCGTGGACATCGGCGACGGCTGGGCGATTGCGTTCAAGATCGAGTCGCACAACCATCCCAGCGCTGTCGAGCCGTTCCAAGGGGCGGCGACCGGGATGGGCGGAATCATCCGCGACATTTTCACCATGGGATCGCGCCCGTTGCTCGGATTTGATTCGTTGCGGTTCGGGCCGATCGAAGGTGACTCGGCGCAGGCGGCGACGAACCGACGGTTGTTCGCGGGGGTGGTCGCCGGGATCGCGCATTATGGTAATTGCATCGGCATCCCGACGGTGGGCGGCGAAGTGTATTTCGACGAATCCTACAACGGCAATCCGCTGGTGAACGCGCTGTGTCTGGGCATCATCCGTCACGACCAGATCAAACGCGGGTGCGCGAAGGGAGTGGGTAATCCGGTCATTTATGTCGGCAGCGCGACCGGCAAGGACGGGCTGGCGGGCGCGGCGTTTGCATCGCGCGAATTGACCGAGGAATCGCATGAGGACCGGCCCGCGGTGCAGGTCGGCGATCCGTTCATGGAGAAGTTGTTGCTGGAGGCCTGTCTGGAAGTGATGCGCACGGAGGGGTTGGTCGTTGGCATTCAGGATATGGGGGCGGCGGGATTGACCTGTTCGACGTGCGAGACGGCCAGCCGCGCTGGCACGGGCAACGAAATTGATTTGAATCTTGTCCCGAAACGGGAAGAGGGGATGACGCCCTACGAGATCATGCTCAGCGAATCGCAGGAGCGGATGTTGCTGATCGCGCAAAAAGGGCGCGAAAAAGAGGTCGAAGAGATTTTCCAGAAATGGGATCTGCATGGCGTCACGATTGGCCGCGTGACCGATGACGGCGTGATGCGGGTAAAAGTCGGTGACGAGGTCGTCGCCGAGATTCCCGCTGCCAAATTGGCCGATGATGCCCCTGTGTATCATCGGGAAGCCGTCCAGCCCGAATGGGAGCTGGAAAACCAGCGGTTTGACCTCTCGACGGTGAAGGAACCGCGTCAGTTGCAGGCTGTTCTGCCGAAACTGCTGGCGTCGCCAACCATTGCCTCGAAAAACTGGGTCTATCGCCAGTACGATCACATGGTACAGGACGGCACCGTGGTGCTACCAGGCAGCGATGCGGCGGTGATTCGGATCAACTTGAAACGGCCCGACCTCGGTTACACGCCGAGCAAGGGGGAGCCGACGGAAAAGTTCATCGCCTTCACCACCGACTGCAACGGCGCCTATTGTTACCTGGACCCGTACGAAGGCGGTAAAACCGCCGTGGCGGAAGCAGCTCGCAATCTCGTCTGCAGCGGGGCGCGTCCTCTGGCGATCACCAATTGCCTGAACTTCGGCAATCCGATGGACCCGCACATTTTCTGGCAGTTCCGTCGCTGTACCGACGGCATGGCCGAGGCCTGCCGCGTGTTTGAAACGCCGGTCACGGGCGGCAACGTGAGTTTTTACAATGAATCGCCGGTGTCGGCGATTGATCCGACGCCGACCATTGGCATGTTGGGGGTCATTGACGAACCGAAACACATTACCACCCAGTGGTTCAAAGAGGCCGGCCATGTCATCTTGTTGCTCGGCGACATTGGCGCCGAACTGGGCGGCAGTCAGTATCTGAAACGTATCCACGGTCTCAAAACCGGCTGCCCGCCCCGGATGGACCTGGCCGTGGCAAAGCGAACACATGATTTCCTGCTCGACATCATCCGCAACGGCTGGGTCAAGAGTGCGCACGATTGCAGCGAGGGCGGACTGGCCGTGGCATTAGCCGAATCGTGCATCAGCAACGGCGACTGCATGGTCGGCGCGACCGTGAACCTCCGACCGTTTGACCAGCGCGTGGACGCAACGCTTTTCGGCGAGAGCCAGAACCGCATCGTGCTGAGCGCAACGAAGTCCAATGCCGACAAGATACGCAAAGCCGCTGCCAGGGCTGGCGTAACGGCAACGGTACTGGGAATGACCGGCGGGCGGACGTTGCGGCTCAAGACGCGCCGCGGCGAGTTCTCTTACGAGGTGGCCAAACTCCGTCGTTTGTGGTGGGAGGCCATTGCTCGGATTATGGATCGGTAGGGAAAGAATCAGGGCATCCCGCGCATGGCAGGATGCCCTGACCCTTCTGGTTGATCGTTGCGGGGTTACTACTTTTTAAGGAGACCTTCGACGGCTTTGCCGGCTTCCTTTTGCGCCGCTTCCGCTTTTGCGGCAAGTTCTTTCTGGATTTGTTCGATGACCTCCTGAATGGCCTGTCGTTGCTCCGGTGTCACCTGAGCCTGGCCGGCAAGCGCCTGAAGCTTGGCCAGCGCCTCGGCATAGTTGCCCGCTTTGATGGCAGAGACGGCAGCGTTCACATTGCTTTTTTGGGCGGGTTGGGCAGAGCTGAAACTGCTTTCCAACTTGCCGGTATCAACACCTTTCTTGGCGCATCCCACGAGGGCAAGAGACCCCACGACAACCGCAACGGCGATCCATGCGAAACGTTTCATAAGTGCTTCTCCTTTCGGGCAACGAGTTTATCACGGAGGAGGCAGAACGCAAGCCCGGCTCGCGCTTGCTATTTGTCAGGAGTTGGGCTAAAGAATCCCGCCGTGGGGAATCTTCATCATAACTCGTGTCCGCGCCACTATTGTGGTTTGTTTGGCATCTATGGCCATCCGAATGCCGCGGAATTGACGTACTATGGGCTGTATGCGCTTCAGCACCGCGGTCAGGAAAGCGCCGGTATTACGGCCTCCGACGGTATTGACCTGCGCACGCACAAGGGGATGGGCCTTGTGGCGCAGGTGTTTGACAAAAACACACTGCGGTCGCTTCCCGGTCACCTGGCGCTGGGGCACGTCCGTTACTCGACTACGGGCAGTTCGAATCTCAGAAATGCCCAGCCGCTCGTTGTGGATTGCGCTCGCGGCCAAATCGCCATCGGCCACAACGGCAACCTCACCAATGCGGCTCGTCTGCGCGACGAACTGGAGGCGCGCGGGTCCATTTTTCAGACCACCTGCGACAGTGAAATTGTCCTGCACCTGCTGGCGCGTCCGTTTGATGGCGACCGCGTTCACTCGCTGGAAACGGTTATGCGGCGCATTCAGGGTGCCTATTCCTTGCTCATCATGGGCGAGGATGAACTTATCGGCGTCCGCGACCCGTTCGGATTTCGGCCCTTGGTGCTCGGCAAACTGCCCGTCACCGGTGTGGAAGGCATGGCGCACCGTGTCGCATACATCCTTGCCAGCGAAACCTGTGCCCTCGATTTGATTCAGGCCGAGTTTGTCCGCGACATCGCGCCCGGCGAAATCATCCTCATCAACAAGGACGGCCTCCACTCCATCAACCCGTGGGCCGGCACCCAGCAGCCGCACGCGTTCTGCATCTTTGAATTCATCTATTTTGCGCGCCCCGACAGTAACTTCATGGGCCGCAACGTCGCCGAAGTCCGCACCCATCTCGGACGCCAACTCGCCCGCGAAACCGGCGTGCCCGCCGACCTCGTCATTCCCGTCCCCGACAGCGGCAACTGGGCGGCCATGGGCTATGCCGAAGCCAGCGGCATCCCCTACGGCAACGCGTTTGTTCGCAACCACTACATCGGACGCACCTTCCTCCAACCGAGCCAACTCATCCGCGATTTCGGCGTCCGCGTGAAACTCAACCTCATCAGCGAGATGGTGCGTGGCAAACGGGTTGTGGTGGTGGACGACTCCATCGTGCGCGGCACAACGGCGCGCTCTCGCGTGACCACCCTTCGCCAGGCTGGCGCAAAGGAAGTCCACATGCGCGTCAGTTGCCCGCCGCACATGTGGCCGTGCCCGTACGGGATTGATTTTCCGACTCGCAAAGAATTGATGGCCGCCAACAACAGTCTCGAACAAATCCGGGATTTTCTCGGTGCCGATTCCCTCGGCTATCTCTCATGGGACGGCATGATCGCGGCCACCGGGTTGCCCGCCACGGAGTTTTGCACTGCCTGCTACAACGGGAACTACCCCTGTCCCGTGGAAGACGAGATGAACAAATTCGGCATGGAACAACGGCGCCTCAAACCGACCGTCGCCGACCTTGTCCGCGAAGACAAACAACAACCCCTGCTCTGACCTCATCTGCCAATGGGCGAAGCTAAGAAAAAACAACGTCATTGTCCTGCCGCCGGGCGCGTCATTACCGCCGTCGAGTGCGGTGGTTCTCGCGCCAGCCGCTACGCTTGTCCGGCGGATTGTCCCCACAACCCATGGTCGCCCGCCAATTACGCACGCGCCCTGGAAATCGAGGACAGTCTGACGGAGAAGATGAAACGACGTTTGGAGCGCGAAGTGAGCATGTCCTCCTTCGAGTCGCCGTCGGTCCACGACAACAGCGCATGGAAAATTCACAATTATTTCCTCGATCTGTTTCAACGACGACGCGATGCGAACGGGCAAACCTTTTTACAACGATGGCAGGCGGATCGGTTTGACGGCCTCAATAACGACGAACTGTTCCTCCTCACGCGTAAAACACAGAGTCGTCTCGGCTTGATCGAAGTTCACCGCATTCTGGACTCCGAACGGGTCGAGGTGGTGGACCTGTTGGACGACAACCTCCAGCCGCGTCTCATCGTGGATCGCAGTTGCGCCTCTCACGCTGTCCGGTTTCTCTGTATGCTGATCTGGTATTACGAAATGCCTCACTACTGCCGGTTCAACGGCAATGCTCTTACGATTCCAACCTTACCGTCCCTCGACAGCTTACAGGTGCTCCGGGAAGTCATCCAACACCTCGGCGGCCCGCCAGCCCCGTCCGCCCAACGCGAATGGATCGCCGAACACTACGACCGCATGGAAGACGCCTTTCATGCGCTGGACGCGGCGCTTCATGAGCAATCGCTTCGTTCCATGGACTTGCGTTTTTGCACAGCCACCTATCGGTTGCGCGCCGATCCCAGCGACTTGTTGCGACGACTCGATCAACATCCCGCAACGGAACCCGATGAACTCAACGACAAAGAAGCGGCAGAAGGATTTTGCGACGCTTGCGTCTGGTTTGACGAGCTAGTGCCGTCTGATCACAGTCAATTGTCGTTGAATTTACCTGCGGACAAGCCTCCCACGCCGGGCCGCCCTGTGTTGGGGCGAGTACTTGTGGCTCCCGAGCGTGTTCGCATCGAAGCCAATAGCTTTGCTCGGTATCAGGCTTTGCGCGCGCAGTTTGAGAAGTCCGTTGGTCGCATGGTGGAATTCACCGAAGAACGCATCACCGACCTCGCCAGCCAACTCCGCGACAAAGATCGCACCCCGTTCGATACCTCGCTCGTGCCGCCGCGTCTTTTGGAACATGCGCCGCGACTCCGTATGATGACTTCCCGCATTGACCCCGCCGCCGTGCCACAGGGCCTCTCACTGGAAGATGCCAACGCGCACATGCTGCAACAACATTATCGCATGTTCCTCGACGAACCCAATCCGTCCCTTGGTGACCGCACGCCGCGCCAGGCTGCCGCCGACCCGCTCTGGCGGCCCCGCCTGCTGAGCCTGATCAAACAACTCGTTTACCACCACGATACGCGTAACCTCCACGATGGCCGCGCCGATGACATCAACTGGCTTCTGCGCGACCTCGGTCTGACAGAGATTCTCTTCGAGCCGCCGCCCATACGAAGCCCGCTGAAGCAGGAGCAAGAGGATTTCGACGAAGCAATGGAATTGCCTCTGCCGCCGCCGTTGCCCCAGCGGCCACTTACCGAGGAAGAAGTCCTGAATCGTTTGAGAGTTGTCAGCACTGTCTTTCCCACGCCCGAAGCCATGCTCGACGCCTTTGAACGGGATGCGCCAGAGCTTTTTGACCTCATGGATGTCGTCATGAAGGAACACAGTGACTTCATGTTCGAGATGTTGATCATGAGCGCCGGTCAACTTTGGTATGTCTTTCTGCCGCCCGACACACGTCCCGTCTCCATCAACATTGAACGTCTGGCCAAGAATTTGAGCATATTGCCCGAAACTATCGGGCAGCCTCCCGAAAAACTTGATCTTCAATGGTTTGAACGCATGATAGGCGGTCAGCGTCAGCCCAATGTCATCCAACTTCTGAGCGCGAATCTTTTGGAAGCCTGCGCTAACAAACAATTGCGTCGCCAGGTCGAGCCGGACGCACTGCTGGGCATCTTGCTGTTTCTACGTGCCCTTGCCGACGAACTGGATCAAACCCTCCGCGAACTCCACGCCCACTAATCCCCGCTATCTTCTTCTTGCAACGGCGGGGCTGTCTTGCTTTTTGGCTCAGCTTCCGTCAGACTGCGGTCTATGGCTACGCTCAATTATCAAGCGGCAGGGGTGAATTACGATGTGCTGGATGCGTTCAAGCGCGCCTGTCAGCGCGCCGCCGCAAGCACCGTCGGCAACCTCGCGCGGCACGGAGTCAGCGAACCGTCCGGTATTCGCGGCGAAAGCGCGTATCTGGTCGAGACGCCAACGGAATATCTGGCGCATGTTGAGGAAGCGCTTGGCACGAAGATTCTGGTGGCCGACGCGATGTACCGGCTGACCGGCAAAAGTTTTTATCGCGCGGTGGCCCTTGACGATGTCGCCACGATTGCCAACGACCTGTGTGCCGTCGGGGCTTTGCCAATTTCCATTGCGATGTACGCTGGGGTGGGGGACAACGATTATCTGGCCGATGAACGGCGCGCGACCGATCTGGCTGAGGGGTTCGCCGAAGGCTGCTGCCGGGCTGGCGCGGTCTGGAGTGGTGGTGAGACGCAAACTTTGAAAGGCATGATTACGCCCGGCACAGTGGTGCTCGGTGGATCGGCGCTGGGGCGGATTGCGCCGAAATCGAATCGCATTGCCGGGGACGTTCAGGAAGGGGACGCGATGGTGTTTCTTGCCAGCAGTGGCGTGCAGACCAATGGGTTGACCTTGTGCCGGGCGTTGGCGGAACGATTGCCGGAAGGGTATCTCACCAGATTGTCCGATGGTCGCACGTATGGCGAGTCTTTGTTGGACGCGTCGGTCATTTATGTCCCGTTTGTGGCGGCTTGTCAGCAGGCCGACGTGAAGCTGAAATACGCCGTTCACATGACAGGGCACGGCTGGCGGAAGTTGATGCGGTTGGAGACGCCGTGGGTGTATCGGGTGGAACAGACGGGCAAACCGCAGCCGGTGTTTGATTTTATCGCGCAGACGGCGCAACTGGACATGCGTCAGATGTACGGCACGTTCAACATGGGAGTTGGGTTTGCGGTGTATGTGTCACCGGAGGACGCCGAGCGTTGCGTGGCGCTGGCCCGTCAGAATGGATTCGATGCATGGGTGGCGGGAAGCGTTTGCAAAGAAGGCGACCGCAAAGCGGTGGAGATCATTCCGTTGTCGCTGACCTACGGCGGCGAGACGTTGCAGATTCGGTGACGATTTATTTCTTTGCGTCCTTGGCGGGCGCGGAGTCGGCTTTCGGCAGTTCGGCTTTGCCGTTGCGGACGGCGGAGAGATACACGGTGAGCAGGTTGGCGTCCTCGCGGTTGAGCTTGGCGACGGGCGTCATTTTGGTGACCCATTTATTCCATGTCCGGTCATCGAACGCTTTTGGGTTGATGAGATCGTTGTGTTTGCGGTGACAGTTTTGACAGCCGGTGAGAAAGAGTTTCTGCGCACGGGTGATTTCCTCGGCGGAGAGTTCCTCGGCGCGTGTCGGGATGGCGGTTGCCGCCAGGAGGAGTAGAGCAGGGATGAGCCATTTCATAGTGTCATGACTAGCCGCAGGTTTTCACGGTGTCAAGTCCGGCATGGCGTGGCGGGTTGTCATTGCCATTGTGCGGGAGGTTTGGTAGGGATGCGCGCATGAGAACGGCGTTTTTCGCGGTGTTGTTGGCGGCGAATGTGGTGGCTGCCGACGTGGTGGTACGGGTGGTCGGCCCGGACCAGAAACCGGTGGGTAATTTTGCGTTCACGACGCGACCTTCCACCTCGAAGAGTTACAGCGACACGCAGACATGGAAGACCGACGCCAGGGGCGAGTGTCGTTTGGTCAATTTGAAAGCCGCGCCTCAGCACATCCTGGCGTGGGCGACGACATGGACCGAGGCAGGATTGATGGAGAAGGGGAACCAGGTTGGCACGTTGCGCGAGGGAGAACCTTTCGTGTTGAAGCTGCGCCCGACGGTGATACCAAAAGGCTCGGTGGCCGCCTCGCTTCAGACGTGTGCCCGCGTGCTTTCCAGTTTCTGTCTGGATCGAGAAGACCGGTTTCTTGTTTGTGACGTGGCCAACAAACGTCTTCGTGTTGTCAGCGCCGAGGACACGCTTGTCAGAGACCTGAGTCTCGGGTTTGCTCCCCAGGTTGTCGCCTGTCGCGAGGACGGCGTGATTGCGGTGGCCGGCACGGGCAAGATTGCGTTGCTCAGCCCGCAAGGCGCCATTCAGGCGGAGGCCAGCCTGCCCGGCCAGTCCCGCACGGCCACGGCCATTGGCGCGCACGGCAAAGACGTTTTCGTCTGCGTTCAGGCCAAGACCGGGTATGTGATTTATCGCCTTGACGAGCGGCTTCAGAATCCGATCGCGATTATCCAGGGGTTGCGGGGCTGTTGCGGTCAGATGGATTTCAAGGTCCGCGACGGCAAACTTTATGTCGCTCACAACGTCAAGTTCCTCATCGAGACCTATGATCGCGACGGCAAGTTGCTCTCCTCTTTCGGGAAACGCGACAACGGCACCTCCGAGTCCTTCAAAGGATGTTGCGAACCCAAGAACATCTGTTTTGACTGCCAGGGGAACCTCTACACGGCCGAATCCGCCAACTGGACGGTGAAAAAGTTTTCTCCCGACGGCCGGTACATCCAGTTCTTCGGCGCCATTGCCGAAGACGGCGATTGCGTTCGCGCCGCCATTGCCTGCACCAGGGACAATCGCATCTATATCTTGGATCATCCTCGCAACATCATTCGCCCCGTCCTCCCCGGCAAATCCAAGGACGTCGCCACCAATCGCTCATGAAGTTCGTCGGTCTTTTCCTGTTTGCGGTTCTTGTCACGGCGCGTGTTCCTGCCGCCGAACAGATGGAGATGCTTGTCCTTGACCCGCTGGCGGCCAAAAACGCCTGTGCCTGCGTCGCCGGCTACGCCCAACGCGACTACGATGCTCTGGCCGTCCGCTTGGGCGAGACGCTCAAGGTATCCGTCTCCGTAAAGTTTGGCGCTGTTCTTGCCGGTAACCCCTCCATTGTCATCGGCAAGAAAACCGAGATCGAACACGCGGCCCGGTCGGCAGGACGAAAACTGACTTTGATTGGAATGCTGACCGACTCACAAGGCTCAACCAACCTTCACGGCCTGTTTGTCGTTCGCGCCGCCGATCCGGCCCGAACGCTCGCCGACCTCAAGGGCAAACGCGTTTTGTTCGGCCCGGAAGGGTCCGACGAGAAACGCGCCGCCGCGATGGCCGCGCTCAGGGCCGCGGGGGTACCGATCCCTGATCCGATCGAGGCGCGCGACACCTGTAGCCAGGCGGCGGCGGATGTGGCGGAAGGACGGGCCGATGCCGCGGTCATTTCCAGCTACGCCATGCCGTTGTTGGAAGGTTGTGGGACCATCGGCAAGGGAGAACTCAAAATCATCGGACGCACCGCCGATGTCCCGTTTGTGGCGCTTTACGTCGCGGACGGTGTCCGGGAAGAGGCGTTGAAAAAGGCGCTCGAAACAGTTGCCGCCGACGAACAACTTCTGCAAAAACTGGAATCCGCCAGGGGATTTGTCCTTGTGAGGACAACCACCGACGCGGGTTGGACCGACTGGCGGGGGATAAACCGCCGGTCGCACTCGCCGTTTGTGCCTGCGCGTCTGCCCGCCAGCGCGAAGTTTCTCTGGCGCGTCCCTCTTTCCTCCCAGAGTCTCGGCGGCGTTGCGGCCACCGAGTCGGTTGTCATTGTTTCCGACAAAAACACGGAAACTCAGCATGACATTTGGCGCTGTTTTGACGCCGCCAATGGAAGGGAACGATGGCGGTTTTCCTATCTCGCGCCCGTGGAGAAAATGGATTACACCAGCGCCCCGCGGGCCACGCCCGTTATCAGTGGCGACGATGTCTTTTTGTTCAGCGCGCTCGGCCAGCTCCATTGCGTCTGCCTGAGCACCGGCGCCGTTCGTTGGCAACGCGATCTCTGCGCCGAATTCAACGCCCCGCTGCCCGCGTGGGGGTACTGCGCCACGCCGCTGTTGGTGGACGATCTGGTCGTCGTTCCGGGCGGCTCGACCAACGCCTTTCTTGTCGCCTTGGACCGTCGCACGGGTGAGCCGCGCTGGAAAACTCCCGGCAACAAACCCGGTTTCGGCAACTTTATCTGTGCCGAGTTTGGCGGTCGCCGCCAGATCGTCGGTTGCGATGCCGCGGGGGCGGGCGGCTGGGACCCGCGGACCGGTTCTCGGTTGTGGACGATCGTTTCGGAATTTCCGGCGGAATTCAAGGTGCCGACTCCGTTGAAGCTGGGCGAACACCTGTTGCTGGTGGCCGAACAGAGCGGGGCGCGCCTGTACGGCTTTGACGGGGAAGGGCGCGCCGTTGCCGTGCCGTTGTTTCAGAATGTCGAGGCCAACCCGGATGTGACCTCACCGGTTGAAGCCGACGGCATGATCTGGTTGACCACCTACGCGGGGTTGTGTTGTTTGGATGGGCGATTGAGGGTTCTCTGGCGCTGGGAACAGGAACCGTTCAAGGACGCTGCCCAACTCATCGCCGGCAACGGGCGGGTCCTCATTCTCACCAAAAACGGGACGCTGGCGCTGGTGCCGTCGCGGCCCGACGCGACAATGAAGCCGCAGTTGTTGCCGTTGGTGGCGGATGCGGAAGTCTGGTCGCAGCCGGCGTTGGTGCGGGATCGGCTGTACGTTCGCACCGACAGCGAGTTGCTTTGTTTGTTGCTGTCGGAATAAACAAAACAAGGAGGCGGGTTGACAAACCCCGCCGACGCGGCTACCATGCCGCGCGATTTTGGTGGGGACGTAGCTCAGTTGGCTAGAGCGCCTGAATGGCATTCAGGAGGTCGAGGGTTCGACTCCCTTCGTCTCCACCAGTCTTTTCCTTCAATGAACCGGACCGCGACAGACCAATCCCTGCGTGTCCGACGCAAACGGCGTCGGCGATAGCGGCGGTGTCTTCGCGTAACGGTTGTTTCCTGCCCTCAATTTATGATCCAACACATTCGCAATATCGGCATCATCGCCCACGTGGACCACGGCAAAACCACCCTCGTGGACAAACTTCTCCGCGAAGGCGGCGTCTGGCGCGACAACCAGCAGGCCGAGGAGCGCGTCATGGACTCGATGGACCTGGAAAAGGAAAAAGGTATCACCATCAAAGCCAAAAACGCTTCCGTTCACTGGCGCGGCCATCTCATCAACATCGTGGACACCCCCGGCCACGCCGACTTCGGCGGCGAGGTCGAGCGTATTCTCGGTATGGTGGACGGCGTGTTGTTGCTCGTGGACGCCTTCGACGGGCCACAGGCCCAGACCCGGTTTGTCCTGCAAAAAGCCCTCAAACACGGCCTCAAAGTCATTGTCGTCATCAACAAAATTGACCGCGAGCACGCCGACCCGTTGGCTGTTCACGACAAGGTGCTGGAACTGCTTCTCGAACTCCACGCAACCGAGGACCAGTTCAACGCGCCCTTCATCTACGCCAGCGCCCGCGACGGTTATGCCGTGCGCGAACTCAACGATCCCCACGACGGGATGACTCCACTGTTCGAGACGATTCTCCAACACATCCCGCCGCCCCACGCCGATCCATCGGCTCCATTCCAAATGCTCGTCAGCAATCTCGACTGGTCCGACTACGTTGGTCGCATCGCCATCGGCAAGATCACCGGCGGCAACGTCAAAGTCGGGGACTCCATCGTGTGCATCCACAAGGACGGACGTCGCGAGCGCGCCACTGTCACCAAGGTTTTCGAGTTCAGCGGCCTGAAATCCGCCGAGAGC
>Ga0272448_1000222_pt1 | contig 87803 bp, 66 predicted proteins | sample YNPCB0191_FD_202220 | JGI IMG/M metagenome (GOLD analysis project Ga0272448, IMG submission 202220) | Hot spring sediment microbial communities from Yellowstone National Park, WY, United States - YNP-CB-019-1 | ecosystem: Environmental > Aquatic > Thermal springs > Hot (42-90C) > Sediment... | reverse complement strand
GATACCGGCCGAGCAACACCGATAGTGTAGGCCAATTGCACTTCGCACTTGTCCGCCAGGCCGGCGGCCACTATGTTCTTGGCCGCATGGCGGGCGGCGTATGAGGCGCTGCGGTCCACCTTGGTCGGGTCCTTGCCGCTGAACGAGCCACCGCCGTGAGCACCGCGACCGCCATAGGTGTCAGCGATGACCTTTCGGCCGGTAAGCCCTGTATCCGCCTGCGGTCCACCAATCACGAATCTGCCCGTACTGTTGACGAAATATTGAGTGCGGCTGTCAAGCCAGCGTGCGCCGATAGTTGGCTTGATGAGTTTCTCTATAATGTCACTGCGCACCTGCTCTTCAGATACGTCCGGCGCATGCTGTGCCGCCACCACCACCGTATGCACGCGAACGGGGGTATCGTTATGATACTCCACGGTAACCTGGCTCTTCCCATCGGGGCGCAGGTAGGGCAATTTGCCCGAGATGCGTAGTTCCGCGAGATTATCCACCAGGCGGCGCGCCAGCATGATGGGCAGCGGCATGTACTCTGGCGTTTCGGTGCAGGCGTAGCCAAACATCATGCCCTGGTCGCCGGCACCGAGTTCCTTGTCCTGGCCTGCGTTGACGCCCTTAGCAATGTCAGGGGATTGTTCCACGATGCTGGTGAGCACGGCGCAACTCTGCCAGTCAAACCCCATCGCGGCATCGGTGTAGCCGATTTCCCGGATAGTGCGGCGGGCAATGGCAGGAATGTCAACGTAACAACTCGTGGTGATCTGTCCGGTGACGAAGCACAGTCCGGTGGTGACGAGCACTTCGCAGGCAACTCGCCCCGCTGGGTCCTGCTCGATGATGGCGTCAAGAATGGCATCGGAAATCTGGTCCGCAACCTTGTCCGGATGCCCCATGGCCACGGCTTCGCTCGTGAACAGGTGCGTCGTGCGCTTCATAACACAATCCTTTCTCTTGCTTTCTTACCTGAACCACCTGCGATTAGCACGCAGGTAAGCCTTAGTCATCTGTAACTAAAGCATCACGTACTGCACAGACCTGCTCTGTAGCCAACCAGCGACTCGTCCAAGGGTCGATTCTGCCCCGCGTACTCAACAAGCATCTCCCCCAACACTGCAAGATGGCGTTCGGTTGCCCCCTGATGCTCGCGCACCACAGCGCGCCCGTGCTTTCCCATGGCTGCCCGCGTGGCTGGGTCCGCCAAGAGTGTCTCCAGGGCAGTGGTAAGTTCTCCGGCATCAGCCACTCGACGTGCGGCGCCACGCTCAACAAGGAGCGCCGCTTCAACTGCACATGTTTGCGTCAGCGGCCCGAACAGAACCGGTACCCCCAGAGCTGCGGGTTCCAACACGTTGTGACCACCACCGACGCAAAGGGTCTTCCCCACGAAGGCGCAGGTCGCCAACGCATAGGCGGTAGTCAGTTCGCCCAGTGTGTCAAGCAGCAGCACCGAGCCGCGGGCTGCTGGCGCGGAACTGCTCCGCCGCGCGCAAGTAAACCCTGCTCGCACGATAAGCCGTGCTACTTCTTCGGCGCGTTCAATGTGTCTTGGTGCCAAGAGAAGCCGCATTCCCGGAATCTTCGCACGCAACGCACGGTATGATGCTAAAAGCGCCTCCTCTTCGCCCGGCCAGGTGCTGCCCCCGACTATCAACAATTCATCGGCTCCTAGGCCGAGGGCATGGCGGAGCCGCTCGCGTTCGGACGCGGGGACCTCGGTCCGTACTGCGTCATACTTCATGGTGCCGGTTACTAACATCCGCGAGGCCGGCACGCCCAGCGAGCGGAACCGCTCTGCATAAACACCGTTTTGGATACAATAACGATTCGGGGTTGTTTCGTCCAGCACCTTTTTAAGGACAAATCCGAATCGCCGCCATCGGCGCAGCGATCTCTCCTCCATTCGGCCGTTTATGAGCAATACGGGAAGGCGCTCATGCCGCGCTGCGAGGAGAAGGTTCGGCCAGAACTCAAGTTCCATCAGGACAAGGACCGACGGCTTGATGCGGCGAAGCGTCCGACGCACGATCCAGCTCAAATCCAGTGGGAAAAGGAAGACCCGTTCGGAGCCATAACGCTGGCGGGCCAGTTCACGCCCGGTAGGTGTATAGCATGATATCACCCAGTCCCAATCGGAAAAACGGCGGGGAATCGCATCAATGAACGTGCGCGCTGCATTCAACTCGCCGACGGAGGCACAGTGAATCCAGATGCGGCGCGCTGGGGGACGAGACCGCATGTATCCCAGGCGCTCGCCTAGCCCTGTACGGAAACGTCGGCTTATGATCAGCCGCGGTAGCCACCAAGGGGCGGTGACCAGGCCGGCGACGCAATAGGCGGCATCAAGCAACAGCCACATGGGCAGCACGCAGTCAGTCCGCCGTGCCGGTACACGCCCTTGGCTTTCTCTCGGGCCTATGGAAGCAACTGCTGGCGTTACTTTCCGCAGCATTTCTTGAATTTCTTCCCGCTCCCGCAGGGGCAGGGGGCGTTGCGCCCTACGTGCTCACTGGCGACAATGGGGCGGGGCTTTTCCGCCATCTGGGAAGCGGCGATGGCAGCCGCTTGTTGTCTGCGGATGTCGGGGCCGGCAGCTTCGGGATGGATGGCCTCCGCGCCACCCCAGACGTTCCGCGGCAACATGGCCTCTGCGGCGTCCTCGGCGCGCAGGCGTACCTTCAGTACAAGGTCTGTGACCTCCTCGCCGATGGTGGCCAGCATCTCGTCAAACATGCGCCGTGCCTCGCGTGTGTACTCCACCTTCGGGTCCAGTTGAGCGTAGCCGCGCAACCCGATGCCAGCCTTCAGGTGGTCCATCGCATAGAGATGATCCTTCCACTTGGAGTCAATCTTCTCCAGGAGGAGGAACTTTTCGATGCGCCGCATAATCGCCGGGCCTATAGTAGTTTCCTGGCGATCGTATGCCTCGCGCACCCGCGTCAGGAGCAACTCTGCTGCCTGGGCCGGCGTGAGTTTGCTGAGGTCGAAGGGCTGCACCTGGACGCCATACTTGCGCTGGACGTAATTGGCCAGGGATATGAGGTCGCGCTCCGGCTGCGCGAGGTCAAACCGCATGAAGGTGGCGAACAGGAGGCTGAATCCGCGCACGGCGAATTCGTCGCGGGAAAGGTTCCTTGCCTGCTCCAGTAGCCCGGTGGCCAGCCTTTGTTCCTGGGCAAGCCGCTGGGCCTCTACAAGACGGCGTATTTCGCTTTCGTTGCAGGGCACGTGGAGGACATCGTTGACGAAAGAAACAATGGGATGATAAGAGCACGTATCGTCGCTGTCCTCCAGTTCCCGGAAAAGTCGCTCCATTCCTACGGTGACGAATCGCTCCACGACCTCCCTCGGCGACCGATTGCGAAGTGCGGTGGTGACCCGGTCCGCCAGGCGTTCGCGCAGCGTCACGCGCCGGTCGTGCTCGGCCTCCACCTGCTCCTCGCTGGGTTCCTCTGCCCGCCACTGTGAGACGGGCAGGGAAATCTTCATGGCGCTACTCCACTGCCCCAGGCCGTCAAAATTCCATTCGTCAAAACTTGCCGTCTCTGGCAGGTAGGTGTCCAGGGCATAGGAAACGAGAATCTCGGCGACTTCTTTCACCTCGGACTTTTCGTAAGCAGCGCCCGCGCGTGTGGCAAGGGTCCGCACCAGCGAGCACTCTATGTCATCGCGCAGGCGATCGGCCACGCCTGTCAGGCCCAATCCGGCAACCCAGCCTTTCAGTTCTTCGTATTTCCATCTGGTGAAGACCTGGTACACCTCGCAAAAAAATCCGAGTCCGATACTGGCGATTCGCACGGCAAGGGTGGGGAGGTCTTGGGGGGCGTGCTCGCTGGCGCGCTGTGCGAAGAAAGCCTCCAGCGCCTCAAAACTGCTCGTGCGCCACTGCTCCTCGGTTATTTCTACCCCGAATTGTCGTGCCCATTCGTGCAGGGGGCGGAAATTGCGAATTTCCGGCGGCTCATCGCCGGGGAGGGCACGGTCCACGGCGGCGTGGATGCCCTGTTCTATCATCTCCAGAACCATGGGTTTAAGGTTTTCTTCCTCAAGCACACGCTGCCGCATTCCATAGATGGCTTTACGCTGTTCATTGGGGATTTCGTCGTATTCAAGGAGGTGCTTGCGGATTTCGAAGTTGTGCTCCTCAACTTTTTTCTGAGCGCGCTCTATAGAGCGGCTGAGGAGGCGATGTTCAATAGCCATTCCTTCGGTCATGCCGAGGCGCTTGAGGATGTTGCTGACGCGCTCGGGGGCGAAGATGCGCATTAGGTCATCTTCTAGAGAGAGGAAAAAGCGGCTTGAGCCCGGGTCGCCCTGGCGGCCGGCGCGCCCGCGCAGTTGATTGTCAATCCGCCGGGCTTCGTGCCGTTCGGTGCCAATGATATGCAGCCCGCCCAGTTCAGCGACCGAGGTACACAGGCGTAGGGGTGGAATATCATGGCGGCGCCAGTATTCCTGAAGTTTGGCGGGCCACTCGGCTCGTGGTGTCTTCGCCAGCGTTTCCGGGTCAAGGTAATGCTGTGCCCAGTGCTCCATGAGGACCTGTTCCAGTTCGGCCCGGGGGAGGCTGCGGTCCAGGTTTTTCGGGATAAGGCCACATGCCTGCCAGTGGTCCAAGAGTTCGTCCTCGGTGAAGCGTCCGAGGACGATGTCTGTGCCGCGGCCAGCCATATTGGTGGCAATCGTTACCGTGCCCAACTGGCCCGCCTTGGCCACTATCTGCGCCTCGCGCTCATGGTACTTGGCGTTTAGAACCTCGTGTTTGATGCCGCGGCGCTTCAGACGCTCGCTCAGGAGTTCCGACTTCTCAATGGAAATCGTGCCCACCAGAAGGGGCCGCCCGGTGGCGTGCTGTTCAACGATCTCCTCCTCAATGGCGTCGAATTTCTCTTTCTGGGTGCGGAAGACCACATCACGGTACTCGCGCCGGATAAGCGGGCGATTGGTGGGGATGCTGACGACGTCAAGGCCGTAGATTTTCATGAACTCTTCCGCCTCGGTCATAGCTGTGCCCGTCATGCCTGCCAATTTTTCGTAGAGGCGGAAGTAATTCTGATAGGTAATGGTGGCCAGGGTTTGGTTTTCTTCCTTGATGCGCAGGTGTTCCTTGGCCTCAATTGCCTGATGAAGGCCGTCACTCCAGCGCCGGCCGGGCTGAAGGCGGCCTGTGAACTCGTCCACGATGATGACCTCACCGCCCTTGACTACGTAGTGCACATCGCGCTTGTAGAGGTTGTGGGCGACCAGGGCTTGCTCAATGTGGTGTGGCCAATCCTGATGGGGTCCGGAGTAGATGCTCTCCACACCGAGCAGTCGCTCAACCGCCGCGACGCCAGCTTCGGTGAGATGTGCTTGGCGCTCCTTTTCCTTGACCTTGTAGTGCACGTCCTTCTGCAGGCGGGTGGCAATGCGGTCGGCCTCGTAATATTTCTCTGTGGATTCTTCAGCGGGACCGCTGATGATAAGCGGCGTGCGTGCCTCGTCAATCAGCACACAGTCCACTTCGTCCACGATAGCAAAGTACCGGTACCGCTGCACCTGTTGTTCTACTGATATTCGCATGTTGTCCCGCAGGTAATCAAAGCCAAACTCGGAAGCCGTGCCGTAGGTTATATCGCAGGCGTAGGCGCGCTTTTTCTCCTCGTAGTCCTGGTCGCTTTGGATGGCTCCAGCAGTCATGCCCAGGAGTTCAAACATCGGTCCCATCCAGGCGCAGTCGCGGCGGGCGAGATAGTCGTTGACTGTAACCACGTGCACGCCCTTGCCGGTGAGGGCGTTGAGATAGGCGGCCAGGTTGGCCACGAGGGTCTTGCCCTCACCGGTGGCCATTTCCGCGATCATGCCGCGGTGGAGGACGATACCACCGATGAGCTGGACGTCAAAATGGCGCATCGGCCGCGGGTCGTAAGGGTCAGGTGTCCAGATGACGCGACGGCTGGCCTCACGTACAACCGCGAACGCCTCGGGCAGCAAGTCGTCCAGAGTTTCACCGTGCGTCAGGCGGTCGCGGAACTCATCAGTTTTCCGTCGCAAATCAGTATCGCTGAGCGCCGCCATCTTCGGTTCCAGGTGGTTGACCTGCTCTACGAGCGGCAACATCGCTTGGATCATCCGCTCGTTGCGCGAGCCGAAGATGCGCACAAGGATTTGACTCAGCGAAGAACCGGAGGCAGCCATGAAGGTCTTTCGCCAGAAGTGCCGGCGCTGGCGCGTCCGGGGTTCAGCCGGAACACCCACCCCGTACTGACCATTGCGCCAATGCCACGCAGCTATCCCATTATGCTATTACAGCAGTCCTTGCCAATGAAGTCAAGTTTGCGCCGCCCCTGCGAGTTGGACCGTGGGAAAAGCCTTTTCTCAATGTAGGCGACCATTTTACGACTAAACCAGGAGGAGCCTGACTCCTGCCGCGCCCGCCAGGATAAGCACCGCAGCGTCAAACCACTTCTGCGGAATCCGGGCGAAGACCAGGATTCCGAGCAGCGCCCCAAGCACAATCACCGGTGCCGTCATGATGTTGAACTTGACCGATTTTGCGGTGATGAGGCCGAGGGAGGCGCTGAACGGCACCTTGAACGCGTTGACGATGAGGTAATACCATGCTCCCGTGCCCATAAATTCGTGCTTGGACAGGCTCAAACTGATCAGATAAACGCTCATGATGGGCCCGGCGACATTGCCCAGCATGGTAGCGAACCCCGCCAATGTGCCTATCGTAGCTGAGAACCACCACCGGCGCGGCAGATGGTGCTCCAGCCAAGCGTCGCCACGCTTTTGCGCGAGGCTGATAGCGACCATAGCGAGCACGAGAACGCCCAGCGCAGTGTTCATACTGCCTTCGGGCATCCTGGCAAGCGTCACCCATCCGAGGACTATGCCTGGAACAATCCATGGTAGAAGGCGGCCGAGAATGCGCCAGTCAGCGTGGTGGCGGTAGCGCCAGACAGCGAAGAGGTCAGCGAAGAGGAGCATCGGCAGAAGGGCGCCGGTGGATTCTCTTGCCGTGAAAGTTCCGATGCTCGCCATCAACGGCACGATGAGAATGCCCAAGCCGGCGATACCGGTCTTCGTGAAACCGACCAGGAAGGCGGCCAGTGCGGCCAGCGCGACCTGAGTGGTCGTCAGATTCATTGGTGTGACGAGGAGCGATAAGTCCCGCGCTCGGGCGTGCCACGCATCAAGTCGCCTCCCCCTTCAGCCATGCTGCTTTGTCTGGCTCCAAGAGCGAGCGCGGTTCTTCATCAAAGCGGACCTTGATGACCGTTATGGCTGGGTGTGGCGGTCGCCGGGGCAGCTCCGAGATGACGAGGCGGCCGTTGTGTTCCTGGCGCACCCGCACGCGCTGCCGGGTGGCGAGGATGGTGGCTGAGCGGGCCTTGGAGGCCACCAGCGGCACGACCGCCTCTTCGCCTGGCCAGCGGAATATGTGCAAGTAGCCGATGTTGCCTTTGCGCGTCCAGCGGCCAATCATGCCTCCGCTCAGGGTACATCGCTGTGAGCCATAAATGGCCTCGCCATTGAGCTTGAGCCATTGTCCTATAGCGCGAAGTCGCGTGGCCTCCTCCGGGCGGATCGTTCCATCCGGCCTCGGCCCGACGTTGAGTAGATAGTTGCCCTCGCCGGCGGCGGTGGTCACCAGGTTTTGCAGGAGTTGCGGCAGCGTCTTCATGTTCGGGTTGTGGCGTACATAGCCCCAGCCGCAACTGTCGCCAATGGTCATGCAACACTCCCAAGCGCGCCCGGCTCCGGAGGCCTTGATTTGTTGTTCTGGCGTATCCAGATCTCCTGGGAGGCCGCTGCGGTTGTTGATGATGATGTGAGGTTGGAGTCGGCGTACCATCGCGTTGAGTTCCTCTGCCCGCCAGAAGGTGGCGATGTCGGAGACTCCCGCCTTTTCCAACGAAATCCAGCCACCGTCATACCAGAGGATGTCAATCTTGCCATAGTGGGTCAGGAGTTCGCGCACTTGGTCATGCGCCTGTTGCACCATGGCCTGGGCCGAGTCCCGATATCGGCCTGGCTCAAAGTAGCCGGGGAAGCGCCAGTCAAGCAGCGAGTAGTAGAGGCCCACCTTAAGGCCGGCCTGGCGACATGCAGCAACATACTCAGCGACGAAGTCCCGCCGCGCAGCGGTCTTGACCGACGTGAAGTCGGAGACCTTGCTGTCAAAGAGGCAGAAGCCGTCATGGTGGCGGCTTGTCAGGACCATATATTTTGCGCCCGCCTGCCGCGCCAACGCCGCCCAGTCCCGTGCATCAAACTCGCGGGGGTGGAAGCGCTGGGCCAGACGCGCATATTCCGCTGCCGGAATGCGTTCGTTGAGCATCACCCACTCGCCCCGCCCCAGCAGCGAGTACAAGCCCCAATGGATGAATATGCCGAAACGTGCTTGGTGAAACCAGCGCAGACGCTCTGTGCCAGACAAACTGTCTTCCACTGTCTTCTCCTTGTGGTCAGATATGTCCCGCGGCGCGCAACTCCGCGCTCAGAGAGGGGAAACGCTCAATATTGGTGTGGGGCAGGAAACTCGCAGAGACGAATTCCTCCATGAACCGGTTGTTGTGCATCAGGTCCTGGTAAGTCATGCGCCGGGCTATTTCCTCAGCGGTGAGATAAGCCTCGCGGCTGAGCAGCGCCATGCGCGCGCCGGCGAGCGAGCCATTGCCGACAAAGCGGATATGCTCCACAGGCATGTCCGGCAGCAGACCTATGCAAATAGCGTTGCGGATGTCCATGTAGTTGCCGAAGCCTCCCGCCACGAAGACCTGCTGGAGATCCTTCATGCGCAGACCAACCATCTCAATGAGGACAGCGATGGCGGCGTAAATGGCGGCCTTGGAGCGGATAAGATTCCTGATATCGGCCTGAGTGATGACGATATCACGACCAATGGCCGTCTGTTCGGCCGGAACGAGGAGGAATTCCAGACCGTCTTCGCCCTCACGAACGCGGCCGTGGGCGTGGTCGGCCCGCAACGTGCCCGCTCGGTCAATGACGCCCGTGCGCAACAATTCAGCAAGCGCGTCCAAAAGGCCAGAGCCACAAATGCCACGCGGCGACGTGCCTCCGATGGTCTCAATCTCAATCTGCGTGCCCGGTGCGATGCGGACCTTCTCAATGGCGCCGCGGGCGGCTCGCATCCCGTGGCGAACGCCGCTACCTTCAAAGGCAGGACCAGCGCTGGCCGAGCAGCAAACCATCCAGTCACGGTTGCCGACGAGGACCTCACCGTTGGTGCCGATGTCTACGTAAAGCGAAGTCTCGGCAATTCGGTCAAATCGCACCGCCGTCGCCCCAGCGACTATATCGGCACCGATGTAGGCAGCCACGCTAGGCAGCGTATACAGCAGGCCACGGCCGTTGATACGGATGCCTACCTGCGCTGCGCGCAGCGGCGGGATCCGATTGGCCACCGGGACGTAAGGCGACTTCTGGATGCGCGTGGGATCAAGTCCGGCGAGAAAGTGAATCATGGCGGTGTTGCCCGCGCACATCACTGCGATTACGTCATTAAGGCTGACGTTGTTATCCTGCACCAGCGCGGCAATCAGGTTGTTGATGTCTTCCACGATGAGCCGCTGCATTTCGTCTAGGGCATTGTGTTGGCGCATATACATGATGCGGGCGATGTAATCCTCACCATACTTCATCTGCGAATTGTAGGTGGCGCGGGCGTCGGTGATGGCCGCGGTGCGCAGGTCGATAAGGTTGGCCACCACCGTCGTCGTGCCCACGTCCACTGCCACACCGTAGAGACGTTGGGAGGTGTCGCCTGGCTCAATCTGGACCAGTTCCCGCACCCCGCGCCGCCAGGCCACCGTGGCGGTTACCTTGTAGTTCGCTGCCTGTAATATCGCCGGCAGAGTGCGGAGGACACCGTAGCCGGTTTGCATCTCCGAGGTGTCACTGGACTGTGTCCTGATCGCATCATAAACGCGTCCGTGGTCCGAGGTGCTATCACCCAGAGATGGTGGCGTCATGTCCAGGTAATACTTGCGGACAAGTGGGTCGTGGGCGAAGCAGGCGCTGACTGGACCACGTGCTGCCAAGAGGCCGAAACGCTGGGCGTCCTCATCCAGTAGGATGCGCCCCTCGCCAGCGCGGGTCTCCTCGGGCACAAAGACTTCAACATCCCCCGCCACTTCCGCCTGGCAGGCGAGTACCATGCGGTCCATCACCTCCTGGCGCGTGAGGAGAGTGGTGGGCGGGCTTTGCACCAGACCTTTTTGCACGATGACGCGGCATTTGCCACAGACGCCGTCGCCCCCGCAAATACTGTTGAGATAAACGCCCGCCTGCCGTGCTGCCTGGAGAATAGTGGTCCCGCGTGGTACCAGTGCCACCACATTGTCGGGCAGAAACCGGACCCGGAACACCTCCTGTGGTTCTGTGGACATATGCGGAGTTAGTGCTTCCCTCGTGGAACCCATCCGGCCAGGCTAGCACTGCCAGGCCGCGACAGCCAACAGGCTTATCCCTGCAGCAAAATAGAATCCCTACACCGCGTCAGAACGCTGGGCGTGTGGGCGCTGCCCGGCTACGACACCGCCTCCTTGGCCCAGACCATCTTAAGGTAGGCGGGCAACTGCGACGATTCCTTGGGGCCGACGAGCACCTTCCAGCCGGTCTCTTCCTCCAGTTTACCGGACATCACAGCGACGTAACCCGGGATGATAAGTTTCCGATGCTTGACCTTCTGCTCAATGCCACAGGCCTTGATGGCCTTCGCCACCACCTTTTCGTTGAGTTTGTCGCCGGAATAGGCGGTGAGGACAGAGGTGCCCTCAGTGTCCACGGCGATGATGTAGGCAGGAATGCGGGCACTCTCAACGTCGCCCTCAACGCTGAAGTACGTCAGGGAGAAATTCGTCGTGAACATGACCGGGGAGTTATCTCCCGGCTCGCCGATTTCGTAAAGTTTCGCCTCCACCTGGATTGGCTTTTGCGGGTCAGTGTAGATATTCTGTCGCGCGGTGAGTACTGGGAGCACCACGTATGGTTCCACGCTGTCCAAAACCACGATGCCGGCATATTTGGCGACGAAGGCCGCAGCGTCGGCGGCGAGGTCGGCGGGATCGTTCCCCTGTGCGAAGACTACCATCGGGTAGCCGAGCGACCGGAAGTTTTTCTTCAGCGCCAGGCGGCGGACGATCGTCAGCCGCTGCAGAGTTTCCGAGGTCTTGGGTGCGGTGACGTCCAAGAGGATATCCTCTACACCTGCTACTTTGATTTGTTCGGTGAGGTCAGCCAGCGCCTCAAGATTTTCGGCGCGCGCCACCACTGGCACGCCAGCCGACTTGCCGAGGGCGGCAACGGCGGCGGCATTCTCCGTGGTAGCGGCGTGGAGAACAGGCTTCTTCTCCTGTGTCGGTTCCAATGCGGCCTTCAAATTGTCCGCTAACGGCGCGCAAAGCATGATGGGCAGTTCGGTCCCTTGGGCCACGGCCGCAGCCGCCTTGGCAAAGGTAGCTGCGCTGCTGCTCTGGTTGATGAGGACGACCATATTAACAGCGATGTCCTGACCAACGCGGCGGAATTGGAGGTCATTGATAGCCTTCAGGCGTGCGGAAAGTGCATCATGGTCAAGATTATCGGCAATGGTGATGCCCACTCCGCAGGGCCGGTTGAACTTGCCCTCGTGACGGTAGAGTTGGGTCTCCTCGCCGATAGCGAAGGCCTTCGGACCAGTGCCGATGGTGATCTTGCGGATTGGCGGAGCAGCTGCAGAGGCTAGGGCAGCCTTAGCTGCCTCGCTGACATGAGGGCACTTGCTTAGCTCTACCTTTTTCTGGGCCAGAAGCATGGCGAAGGCCAGGCATGTCGGGCTGCCGCATTCGCGGCAGTTGGTCTTCGGCAGCAACTTGAAAATGTCCAGACCAGTCAGGGCCATCTCGTCTCCTCCTTGCTTCTAGCACAATGCTTTGCGGTCGCTGGCCATGCTGCGCTACGCGACGCTACAGTTCGTCACGCGTGCGAATAATCCTGCCGACAAGGCCGTACTGGAGGGCCTCTTCCGCCGACATCCAGAAGTTGCGGCGGGTGTCATTCGCCACCTTCTCTACTGGTTGCCCGGTCTCGCTGGCGATGAGTTCGTTGATCTTCTCGCGGATTTTTACGATTTCCGAGGCCTCAATCTGAATATCAGCCACGTAGCCGCGGACGACGGTGGAGGGCTGATGGATGAGGACACGGGCGTTGGGGAGAGAGAAGCGACGGTTGCGTGGAGCACCAAGCAAAACAATGACCGCGGCACTGGCGGTGAGACCGGCGCAAATGGTCTGGACCGGCGCGTTGAGGAAACGGATGGTATCAAAGATGGCGAAGCCGGCATCCGCATCACCGCCAGGCGAGTTGATGAACAGGCGGATAGGCGATGGGCTCTCCTCCTCGCCGAGAAGAAGCAGTTGCGCGATGATGCGATAGGCCGAGCGCTGGCTGATTTCGCCGGAGAGGAGAATTGTGCGTCGCTTCAGTAATTGTCGGGCGACGGAGGTCTCTAGGCTTCGCTCGTCGGCGAGGCCACCATTGTCCTCGTCTCGCTGCCATACATCTTGTTTCCGGGTTTCCATGTCACTGTCCGTTCAGGTTAGAGAAGATATACCTCCTTTGCGCGGCAGTCGTGCCTTCCGTTCTCTTCTCTTTCTACGCCCTCAATATAGCCGGCCTGCAGCCCGACCGCTCCACACCGCTGCTACTGTCTACTAGCGCGGCGCCCGCCGTTGCGGGCCGAGGCGAAGCCACACCTCAGAACATCGGTTCCATTGCCAGTGCTGGATGGCTCTTTGCCGTGATGTAAGCCAGGACTTCCTCTTCCGTAGTGGCGACGGTTTCGTCGGCGATCTTGTCAAGGAAGTCTGTACCGAGGCTGAGTTCTGCGGCACGCCTGCGGATGCCCTCGGCGAGTTCCTCCTTGAGTTTCTTCGGCATCCAGACAATGCGCGGCAGGCCACCATCGGCACTGATGAACTTACGGCTCAGGATATACATCTTGCTGTGGCCGAAGAAGCCGGGTACCTGTTGCCCACCGCCGACGCTGCCGGCGAGCGTGCTGAATTTCATGCCACAGGGCGTCATGTCCGGATGATTGCGGTCCACCGTCATGATGCCGTTGGTCGTTGGGAGCACGACGCTGATGCACTCAAAGCAGCCGCAGGAGGTCATGGGGTCTTTTATCATGCTGTATTGGCTCATGCGCTCAATAGTACGGTTTGACTTCTGATAGATGAACTCGTTGACTTTCTCCCACTGGCCTAGTTTTTCGTCTAGGCAACGGCCCTTGGGGATCGGCTGGTTCGGCCCGCGCGGGTTGATTTCATAGGCAGCGCGGCCGTCAAGCCAAGAATAGGCCCCGCACAGGCCCGGATGCTCCGGACTGATGACGCACACGTGGTTAGGGGCGAACGACTGGCACAGCGTGCAACTGTAGAACTGCTCTACAGCCTCGTCGGTCAGGCCACTGATGCGGGCGTCGCGCTCGTGGTAGGTGCGGCGGGCCAGTTCCAGCAACTCCCGCACCTTGGCCTCTTCGCTGTAGATCTTCACCTGCACGCGGTCGAAGACGGCCCCGAAATGCTCGTGCAGTTTGGCGTGGAGGATCACACCGAAGTGGCGCAGTAGTAGGCCAGCCTTGCGCGCCTCCTTGCTCACCCGCACCCAGATGATGTCGCGCTGGCCCATATGAAAGATGCCCTGCGCTTCGTTGAGGTAGGTGTGGATCTGGCGTTCAAGGATGGGCTCAAAGTCGGGCTGCATCTTGCGCCCGGCCACCTCCACAACTATCCCCAGCGGCAACTGCGCGCCCTCCTTGAACTGGTCCAGTTCCGGTCCAATTACCTCCACCTTGCCATCCTGAACTTCATCCAGTTCACGCATGGTGAGCCATTCAAAGGCGGGGGTGCGCTGTCCGCCCATCTCGCAGAACATGTCCTCCTTGCGGATGCGCTCGCCTTCAAAAGCCGGACTGTAGGGGACGGGGATATCAATTTTGGTGACGGCGATTTTCAAGCCGCGCACGATGACGGCACGCTCAACCATCTCCTCCACGGGCACATTGCTGACGACGTGTTCGTAGGTGCAGACCCCCGAGGGGAGGATTTGCGGGATGTTAGTGTCGGCGATGGTGGGGAAGCCGTAGTTGATGGCTCCAGCGGCAGTGGCATACTTCTCGTCGTCCACCTCGCCGAGTGCCAGGACAAAGGCAAAAATGCGCAGCTTGTTGTAGCGCAGGTTCCGCTGGAAGTCGCCTGGCTGAACGCCGCCAAATGAAAGGGCGGCCCGTGTGGCGAAACCAAGTGCATAGATGGTAGCGCTGATGTCTTTGCCGAAGGGTACTAGCCGCGTCTCCCAGCCCATCTGCACGCCTTCTTCGGCAAGTTGTTCGGCCATGCTCCGGCCGTTAGTGCTTGCCGACATGAAGACGTAAAGCATGCGCTCCTGCAGTTGTCGCGCCAACGCCACCGCCTGCTTGTTGGTCGGGCAGGCACCGACACAGGCCGCGAAGCCCGGCGCTGTTCCGTCCACGAACTCAATGCCGCGCTCGCGCATAATCACGTCGTCGGCCGCTCCAAGCCAGATGCCGCTCACCGGATGCGGCCCGATGAGATACTTGCAGGCTTCAATCAATTCCTCGGCGAAGAGGGTCGCCATGCCGGCATCCAGCGCATGCCCGAGATAGGGCACCCAGTGCTTTTCAGCCGGCACCGGAGGCAACAAATCGCGGCAGCGTGCCAGCACCGGCCGCATGTCCGCAACCGTCTTCACGGCGTGGCCGGTCATGCCGTAGATGACAGGCAGGTAGTAAGCGGTGTTGGGAAACTCAACCGGATGGTTTTCGCCCTTCTCGCGCGCCGCTCTTTCCACCATTTTCTCGGCACGTTCCACCATCTTGTATGCGCCGCGAATTGCTGCAGTTGCGATGATCCTGCTCATGCCTCACCTTTCGTCATCCCGCGCCCGCCTGTGTCAGCCACCGGTGGGGCACCCACCTTATACATTGGCCATCAGCACTCAGACCTGCAACTCCCGGCGGGCGGCCATATCAAAGAGTTTGCGCTCCCGCTTGACGTTGATGCCAAGCGCATCGCGCTTGCTTTCTATGTGGGCGCGTATCATCTCGGCCATATGGGCCGGATGATGTTCTATGGCCCACCGCCCACCTACTTCCTTCTCTATGCCACCACAGAGGTAGTCCTTCACTTCCTGGCTGCCATCAATGGGCAGCCCGATGCCGAAAACGGTGAGCACACCCGAGGAGACGAAATACTGACCGATGGCGATGGCCTTCTCGCTCATCCACTCCGGTGCACACCCGGCGACGGGCAGGTCGCTGATATCCTCGCCGAGCCCGCCCTCAAGAACCATCTCCGTGCAGGCAATGAGGATGCGCGAGTTGTCCACACACGAACCGGCGTGCAAGACGGGCGGCATGCCCACCGCCTCGCATACTTCCCGCAGCCCCGGCCCGCAGACCTCCATCATCTCTGGTACCATGTAGCCCTGCTTCGCGGATGCAATTGCCATGCAGCCGGTCTGCACGACCAGGATGTCCTGGCTAATGAGTTTCTTGACCAATTCGGCATTGGCACCGTCGGCAGTGCATTTGGGCTGATTGCAACCGACGACGCCGACCACCCCGCGGATGCGGCCGTTCATGATATTGTCGTTGAGCGGCCGGTAGGAGGCGCGGAAACTACCCCCGAGCATGTATTTGATGGCCTCGTGACTGAACCCAGCGATAACCGGCGTTGCCTCATCGTTGGGAATATGCACCAGGCCGCGATGCTGGAAATTATCCACGGCTACTGCGACGATTGCCTTTGCCGCCTCAAGGGCGCGTTCTTCGCTAAACTCAATGTGTTCGGCACCGGGCATGTGTCCTTTGGGTGAGGTGGTGATTATCTTGGTGTGATAGTGCTTGGCCATAGCCGCCAGTCCCTGCATAATGCACTGCACGTCCACCACCATTGCATCTACCGCGCCGGTAACGATGACCAACTCCTGCTGCATGGAGTTGCCGGCGATGGGGATGCCGTGCCGGATGAGCAATTCATTGGAGGTGCAGCACATGCCACAGACGTTGATGCCGGCGGCTCCGTGAGCGCGCGCTCTCTCAAGCAACTGCGGATCCTGCGCGGCGAGAACAATCATCTCCGCCAGCGCCGGCTCGTGGCCGTGAACGACAACGTTGACTTGGTCTTTCTTCAGGACGTTGAGGTTTGCTGTGCCCAGAACTGGCCGCGGCGTGCCGAAAAGGATGTCCTGAAACTCAGTGCCTATCATGGAGCCTCCCCACCCGTCAGCCAAAGCGCAACGCTGCGCCTGCTTGAGGATGGACTTGTAGTCCTGGTCGACGCCCATTGTCGTGCGGTGCATGATCTCCACGATTTCGCGGTCAATGGCGCGCGGGACAATGCCCTGATCACGCCAGACCTTCTGCCGCCGCGCGGGAGCGCGCTTAATAAGGGCCAGGGGCCCCTCTGGCTTGCCGAACTCCATCAGACCGGCTTGTGCCAGGTCTGCGGCAATTTCCTCATGCTTCCGATCGCCAGTCTTGATGCCGAAGACCTCGGCGAGTGTCCGCAATTTGTGCACGTCCTTGATGCGGAAATCGCTCTTGCCAGAGGCCGCCAGGAGCAGCGTATGTGCTGCGTCGCGGCCGTGGTCGCTGTGTGCTGCTGCTCCCGCCGCCACTGCGCGCGCGAAATTGCGGGCCACAATGGTGCTGGCAGTCGCGCCGCACACCCCGCGCTCCTTGCCGGGCAGGCCTTCAATCACCCGGCACGGCCCCATGAAACAATTGCGACAGCATAGACCCTGCAGGCCAAAACGGCACTGGGGCGATTGAGCGAGATAACGGTCCGCTGTCGTTTGCAGGCCTTCCTCAGCAGCCTTGGCCTTCAGCGTTTCGGAAATCCTGTCTGCGTAGGTGGGTTGATTCCTCGAGGCCATGCTCATCCTTTCTTCTGCGCACTTGCCCGGGCAACGTCAGGTGGCAGGGAACTTGCTGCTGCGAGCCGGGAACAAATCTCGCGCACGGCAGCACGCAACGCTGCCGAACGCTCCACCGCCGGCACGCCATCAGTGTCCGCGCACGTAATCTCATCGTCGTAGGGGATCGTGCCAAGAAGCGGCAGATCAGCCAGTTCACGTCGCAGGAAGTTCTCCTGTGCTGTGTCGCGCACCTTGTTGCCTACCGCCCAAATCCGCCGCAGGCCAAGTTCACCTGCCAACCGAGAAATCTCTTTGCCGGTCTGAATGCTGTACCGCCCCGGCTCTACCACTATGATAAGCGCGTCTACCCCTGCAACCGTGCCCCGACCCAAGTGCTCTACCCCTGCCTCCATGTCGGCAACCACTATCTCGTCACGTTGCAAGACCAAATGCATAAGGAGCGCGCGAAGAAGGGCGTTCTGCGGGCAGGCACAGCCGCGGCCACCGCCCTTCATCCCACCCATTACCAGAAGGCGCACCCCATCGTGTTCCCGCCATAGTTTCTCGGGCAGGTCAGCCACTGTAGGATTGAGGCGGAAAATCTGGCCTACCGCGTCGGGCGATGCGCCAGTGCGCTCGGCTATGAGTTCCTTCATCTGCGCAATCGGGGTGATGCGGTCAGCATCCGGAAATCCGAGTGCAGCGCCAAGATGGGCGGCGGGGTCGGCGTCAATGGCAATAACAACACGTCCACTGTGCGCGAATGCGCGCGCCAGAGCAGCGGCCAGCGTCGTTTTGCCCACTCCGCCTTTGCCCGAGATCGCCAGTTTCATGCGGGGTTTATACCTTGTTTCTTTGTGCGTGCACACCAAGGATCCTTCAGTCTAGCACAGCCCCTCGCGCCTAGTCAAACACAAATCTGCTGTTCATGTATACTCAAAATGTTGCCGTTGTAGACGGTGGTTATCGGCTGCTGTGCCTACTGGTTATCAGGGTGGAGCTGACTGCGTCGATGGCCCGCAGTATTTTGTCAATCGTGCTACAGTAAGTGTGCTTGTGGACGGGCAAGAGGTTTGCCGGTTGCTCTTTTGCATCCGTCTCCTCAGGTTGATGCGACGCCGATTGCCGAGGATTATCGCGCAGCGGGAGCCATCTGGCCAGGCACGCAGCGCCACACGGAAGGGGAAACTCCTTGGATGACGACAGAGTCTGCATTAGACTGATTAGCAGAATAGTGGCCACTGACGAGACCTCACTCGCTGCTGTATATGAGACTTTGCCGATGGGACGGCACAAGGACCGGATCCGAGCACACTACGAACCACGCATCCGACCGGACCGGCCCAACTACGACGTGGTCAGTTGGTGCGATGAGGCTTCGCAGAGGGCGCGTTTTCAAGTCTTGGTGGACAATGTGGAATTGCGCGGGAAATCGCTGTTGGACGTGGGGTGTGGCCTGGGCGACCTTTGGTCCTTTCTGCAGGACCGCGGTATTGCTGTGGACTACACGGGAGTGGACCTCCTGGAGAAAATGGTAGAGGCCGCCCATCAGCGTAATACCGGTGGGCGATACCTGTGCGCTGACATTTTCGCCGGGGACATCTTCGGGGGCGCGCGGTTTGATGTGGTCTTTTCCTCTGGGGTGTTCAGCCTTGACGTCGGCAACAACCGTGAGTTCCTGCCGGCAGCCATAGCCCGAATGTTTGAACTTTGCCGTGATTACCTCGTATTCAATCTCCTTGACCAGCGGTGTGGCGCACAGGGAGATTTCTGCGTCTATTTTCATCCTGACGAGGTCTTGAACCTCCTTGCGCCGTTCCCATGCGAGAGCCGGGTGATTGACGGATACCTGCCTAATGATTTTACGGTCATCTGTCGCAGGTGTCCGCCTGCCGGTGGTATGTAGCCTGCATCGTCACGGCGGCAGGAAAGAAAATGACACTTTTCGCAATTCTGGAGCGATTCTGCACCTTGATCACTTATCCAATGGAGTTGTCCCTTTTCCCCTTATTTTGACAGGTTAAAGCATTTGCAGCAGGCTTCTCGAATTTACGGACGAGGAGAGGGCGTGAGTGTTGGCGTGGGGGAAAAGTGTGTTTGAGGAAGCGGTGTCCGCGGCCAAGGTGGCCCGCAGATGTGGCGTACACCTATAATACCGTGCACCGCTGGATACTTGCGGACCTGCTGCCCGCATTTGAAGCGGCAGGGAGGCACTAGCGGGTGCTCGTTCGGTGTTGTCCCTGCGCTCTCTGCTCAGGCCTCCAGTTAATGTCCCCATCTTTGCTGCAAACTCAGTCCTCAAACTCCAAGTCTTGTGGGCCCTGTGTGTTTTTCTGAGAAGTGGGGCAATAGTGCTCCCGGTCTGGCAGAATGAATGTATGAAGATTGAACGCTGATTCTCATCTTCCGGTGTTTGCTCGGGGCGGGAATTCACACGAAGAACCAAAGTCAGAGTGATATGGATTGTGCCGACTGCGTCCTCCGCGAGAGCGAGGAGCGCTATCAGGTACTGGCCGAGACAGCGTAGGATCTCATTTTTGTCGTTTCTGCCAGTGACACCATAGAGTATGTCAATGCCTATGCCGCGAAGCGCCACGTCCGACGCCCGGAGGAGGCGATCGGACGGCCGCGGGCGCAGTTCTTTCCTCCCGAGGTTAGCGAACGGCAGCGGGCGAAACTGCAGCGTGTCCTGAAATCGGGCGGACCACTCAATGTAGAGGCCAAGACGATGTTTCCGGAAGGCGAGGTCTGATCGCACACGCGACTGGTTCCTCTCCACGGACCGGGTGGCAAGATAACTGGGGTATTGGGGATTTCGCGAGACGTGACGCAGCGCAAGAAGACCGAGGAGGTATTGTGGGAGAGTGAGAATCAGCTGCGTCTTCTTGCGGACTAGCCGCCGTTGCTGGTGGCCTACGTTGACCGAGAGCGTCGCTACCGCTTCAACAACAGTGCCCGTGAAACGTGGCTGGGGCTGGCGGTGACCGGACGCCTTGCCCACCGGCGTGGCGCATGAAATCAATAATCCCCTCCAAGGCATTCGGGGGCAGCTCTGCATACTCGCTGACGAATTGCTTGCATCGCTGCGCGGTGGCAAGCGCATGTAAACATCACGAGTGGCCTGCAGCAGATTCCACGGACGGTGGAAAGTTCGCTGAACCTGCACCGCGAGTTCCCCCGAAGAACCAGCAGCCTGCTCAGTTGAGGCAGTGGTGCGCGTACTCATCGGTTTCCTGTCGGCACAGTTTACAGAGCACCGGCATCAGCGTGAAGACAAACTTTCTCCCAGAAAGCATAACTTTGCCGATAAATGCCAAGAACCCGACCCAAGTCCTTCTCACCTTGCAGTTGAATGCACAGGGCGTAATGCCCCGTGGCCAACGAAGTGCCAGTAGCAAGTTTTTTTCTGTCCGCAGGGGAGCGGAGCAACGAAGATGATGGGGACAGTGCCGTTTTTTGCATGGAGTGGCGAAATAAGGCTCGAAATGGGTGATAATATGACCAAGCCACAAACATATCATGCGCTTATTCGTGCAAAAAGTCTTCTGAAAGAGCTGTCGGCGGTGTATATTTCGTACATTGTCGCAGTCAAGGGAGTCCGAAAGAACGTTTTTGCCTTTCGCCTTCAGCATTGACGGCGAACGCAGATCCCAATACACTATTGTAGGGTGCCTGTGTCATGTTTGGCCGGATATAGTCAAGGGACGAATCTCACCATGAGCAAACCGGAACTGACGGCCATCGTGCTCGATCCGAATCAGGCCAGTTGCGAGTTGCCGGCCATGCCTGCCTCTGCACGGGTCGTGCGTTCTGCTGCTGAGGCGTTGGCACAGGCGAGCGAACCCCGGGGGTTCGTTCTTGATGTGAAGCCAGGCATGGTGGTGTCTGAGTCGGTACTGCTGATCAGGCGGCATCGTTCTTGGGGGCTGAAACCGATTTTCCTGCGAGTGCCCGCGGAACCATGGACGATGGCACTCTGTGACGGTGTGGTGCCAGACTGGACAACAGCTGAATTACGCGCTACGGAGATTGATGATCTTCTCAGTACATTGCCCCTAGCGGGGGCGGCACCGGATGGGGAGGAACGCCTCTTGCGCTTCCTCTATGCGCGTCCACAGGCAACATTACAGCCGATCCGTGACCCCGCCAGCCGAAGACTTTACCGGTATCCGCTCCTGGAGGTATTTGCCGATGCTGGTGAAGATGTTTTTGGTTGGCTGCACAGTTTGCTCAATCGCGGGCTCCTGACGCGGGAGCGGTTGGTTGACCGCATCCGCGCATGCCCGCGATGCGGTCACTCGCATCTGAACTACGTAGATTGCTGCCCTAACTGCAAGAGCATTGACATCATCCGCAAAATCTTTCTCCACTGCTTTGCCTGTGGCTTTGTAGCACCACAGGAAGAGTTTCATCGCAAGGGCCTGCTTGAATGCCCAAAATGTCTGGCCACTTTGCGCCACATTGGCGTGGATTACGACCGCGCTTTGGAAAATCATCAATGCCAGAGTTGCCGGCACATTTTCAGCGAGGCGGAGGTTGTAGCCCGCTGTCTTGACTGCGAGAACGTTGCCCGGCCGGACGAACTTGAAGTACATGGCATCTACGAATTAGTATTGAGCGAACGGGGTCGGTTAGCTGTACGCAATGGCAGCCTACGTGATGTGTTTGCCATCCTGGATCACCTCAACTACGCCACCCCGCAGCACTTTTCGCAGGTGGTGGATTGGTGGGTGCAACTTGGCAAACGGCATCGGGAAACTACCTTCAGTCTCCTGCGGCTCAGTTTGGAGAACGTCGACGAACTCGTGGCAGCAGTAGGGCGGTCGCGAACGGCATTGCTCATTGAGGCATTTGCCGAGCGTCTGCGCCAACTAGTGCGCACGACCGACCTTCCCACCCGTGTGGCCGAGAATGTTTTCCTCCTCTTCCTGCCGAACACCGGCAGCGCCGCGGCTGAGGTGCTGCGCAAGCGTATCCTGGCACTGCAGAAGGACACCGAGATAGCAAAAGGTGCAGGGTTGCGGCTCCGCATATCGCGCTACACTTACCCTGATGATTACCTCACTGGAGAAACGGCTGCCCTGATCTTCAGCCGCCTGGCTGCCATGGTAGAGGCGGGAACATGATTGAGTTTTTCCTGGCAGCAGTGGGCAAATTCAACGCCCTAGTGGCTTATCTTCTTGAAGAGGGCGGGCTGATAGAAGCCACTCTCAAATTCATACCCTTTGTTCTCTTTTTTGAACTGCCGCTGATGCTCCTTATCCTGTTTGGAATCATGCGCTATGCTGTGCGGCGCTACTTTGCGCGGTCACAAGCGGCCTCTAACTACTTTCCGGCAGTCTCATGCGTCGTTTCCTGCTACGCTGAGGGCGAGCAGATAGTACACACTATTCGCAGCCTCGCTACTCAGTTGTACGCCGGCCCCATTGAAATCATAGCGCTGGTTGACGGCGCCGCTGCCAACGTTGACACCTATCGGATGGTGCAGAACTTGGTGCCGCAGGTGGCGCGCATGGCCAATCGGCGATTGCGTGTCCTGCCCAAGTGGCAGCGTGGCGGACGGGTTTCCTCCTCCAACGCCGGGATGGCACTCGCCAACGGCGACGTCATTATCAGCATGGATGCTGATACCACCGTTGAGCACGATGCTATATACCGCATCACTCGTCATTTCGCAGACCCCAAGGTGGTGGCGGTCGCGTGCAGCCTGCGGGTGGCCAATGCCGGCGTCAATCCCCTTACTGCCTTGCAGGCGCTTGAGTACATGCTGTCAATTACGGCCGGACGCACCGGTTTAAGTGAACTGGACGCCGTCAACAACATATCCGGTGCCATGGGCGCCTTTCGTCGCGATTTCCTGCGCCACGTGGGCGGGTGGGACTCTGGTTCCGCAGAAGATATTGATTTGACGACACGCATCAAGGCTTACTTCGGTCGCCATCCTGACCTGCGTATCGTCTTTGACCCAGAGGCCGTCGGTCGCACCATTGTTCCGGAAACCCTCGGCGCGTTTCTCCGTCAGCGGTTGCGCTGGGATGGTGACCTCTTCTACATCTTTGTTCGCAAATATTGGCGCATTTTCAGCCCACGGCTCCTTGGCTGGCGCAATTTCATAATTGCCTGCTGGTCTAACCTGTTTTTCCAACTCCTTATGCCTTTTGCCATCCTCATTTACACCGGCTACATCTTTTTGACCTACCCGCCGGCGACAGCGCTGGCTGTCCTGGGGTTGGTGTATCTCTTCTACTTGGCAGTGGCTGTCATCTGGTATCTGACATATATGCTCGTGCTCTCAGACCGGCCGGGAGAGGATTGGCCTTTTGTATTTCTATTGCCTTTCTACCCGTTTTACACCTTTTTGGGGCGGTGCTGGAACGCCGTGGCAATACTGGCCGAAGGGCTGGCGAAGACGCACTTGGATTCTACAATGGCTCCCTGGTGGGTGTTGAGGAGAACAAAGTTCTAATGCGACCTGTGGCAATGCCCGTACGCAGTCAGAAACCAGGGTTGTTCGTGTCGACTCTCCTGGCGCTGGGGGGGGGAACATTGCTGGCCTGTGCGCTCTGGCCCACTATTGGCGTGGCGGATGAGGTGACCGGGGCGGTTGTGGTGGCTGCCGGAGGGGGACCGCGCTCCGACTCGCTTGACCTGCTGGACCTTCTGTATTTTGAATCGCGGCTCGTCGGATCGCCCCGCATTGCCGCAGCCGAGTCCGAACGGGAGGCCCAAGAGCAAGTGGCCAGACGTCTGGCAGCCGAGAACGGACTTAAACTATTCGGCGGCGCCAGCCTGGGCAGCGCATCGGAACCGACTGGTCCAGACACCGGCCGCTGGAACTACCAGTCTGCCTCGGCCTATATCGGGCTCCTTTACCCCCTTTTGGGCTCGCAGGTGCGCGAGCAGGCTGACATCACTGCCGCCCAGGGGGCGGCCCGCCGGCTTCTTCTGCGTTCGGAGCAAGCCAGGCGTGAGGAGTTACGTGAATTGCGCCGCAGTTATATCCGACACTGGGGCGCCACGCGCAGCGCACGCATTACTGCGGCTTTTCTTGCCACCGAGAAACCTGTCACTGAATTTCTGTCGCGTCGCCAGCAGGCTGGCCTGTTGACCGAGGCAGCGCGCCTTGAGTTCCTCCAAGCCTACGCCGCTGTTCGCCGGGACCGAGCCCACTCCACGGCGTCACGGCAGGCGGCCTTGGCTACTCTCAACCGCATCGCCGGCACGAATCTTGTGGCCTTTGAGCCTGCGTTACCGGCGCTGCCTCCTTGTGCCGATGACTGGGATGCTGTGGCAGAGGTCGTCCTTGCACACCCAGATCTGGAAGGGCTTCGCGTAGCCATTAGCGCGGCAGAGAAGTCGCTCGGCCAGTCAGCTGGTCGTTATCCGGAATCCTCACTCAGACTCACTCTGGGCGTAACACAGGACTGGCCCGGCGGTGAAGGCCATTCGGGAGTTCTCTCTTTGGAGTTCCGCATGCCACTCGGTGTCTGGTCGGCGCACGAGGCCAGCAAGGCTCAGGCTCGCTCTGAGTTGCGGCAGCGGCAGCAGGAACTGGACCATCGTACGCTTGCACTGCAGGCACAGGCCCGTGAGAGTTTTGAACTGCTCCGCGCCCGCGTGGAGGATCTCGCGTTCGCCCGCCAGGCGCTGGCAACCGCGCAGGAAACGCTGTACGCAGGTTGCATGCGGGCCGCCGCTCTTGATGGCGACGCCCTGGACGCTGTTCTGCGTGCTCGCTATGCCTACTACCGGGCGGCGCTTGACGTCGTCGCTGCAGAGGTCGACTTGGTGTCCGCGCAGGCCGACCTCCTGGCCCTGACCGGTGAACCTGCGGAGGGGAGGGTGGTCGTGCCTGAAACCCCCATCAATCTCAGGTTGCTCGGTATGGAATTGCTGGGTGCCTTGGGCCGCGCGGACGACCCTCTGGAACTGCGGAAGCAACTGGAGTCAACATTCGCTCCGGTGGCTGGGAGCGCGGTGGCACCACCTGTCCCGCCCGCCCTCTCTCGCGGTGTTTATATGTGGGATAGTGAAAGTTGGCTTGCCGTCCAAGATTACGATAACGATCCTGTTCACGCTGCACTTGAGGATCACGGCATCCGCTTCGTTTTCCTCTCCCTGAATGCTGCGCAAATAAGGGCAGTAAAGTCGCAACCGGAGTTCCGACAGCACCTGGCCCGCCTCCTTCGCGCCGCGCAGGAGCGCGGACTGCGCGTGCAACTTCTCTTGGGCGACCCGCACTGGATACTCCCGGAAGGACGTGGCAGCCTTCTGGATATCATCGCTACCCTCCGCGACCTGCCATTTGATGGTCTTCATCTCGATCTTGAACCGGAGCAACTGCAACTCGCCCCCGGCGAGATGCCACGCCTGTTAGCGGAACTGGTGAACACCGGTCGCGTGGCCAGGGCCGCTACTCTATGGCCGGTGAGCCTGAGTCTGCATCCGCGCCACCTGAATGCTCTCGTGGGTACTGACACCTTGGGGGCCGTGCTGGCACGATTGGGGGTAGCAGAGGTGACCGTGATGATATACATCGCGAATGCCCAGCGAGTGGTGGACGTGGCGCGTCCGCTACTCCAGTCGCACTCCAGTCTTCGCTTCCGCATTGCGCTTAGCGTGGAACCACCACCCGTCGCCACGCCGGAGGAGAGTTTCGCCACTGCGGGCATGCGCGCGCTGCATGAGGCGATGATAGTGATAGAAGACGCGCTGCGCCGCCTGCCTAACTACCGCGGCCTGGTGGTGCAGGACTGGAATGCGCTAAAAGGAATGTCTCCATGAAAGTCAGTTTTAACCCTGGACCGGGGCGCGATCCTGAGCGTGTGGATGGGATAAAGGTGCATTATGGTCCATCTCGCCGCCCCTTCCCGCGCCTGCGCTGGTATCTGCTGATCTTAGTGGTAAGTAGCCCGCTTCTCTACTTTGTGGCGCTATACGTCCGGGACCGCGTAATTGTCAGCGCCCGTGGTGTGGTCAGCCCACCGGTCTTCGTCAGTCTTCGTGCAGCTGACGAGGCGTTGGTAAAGAAAATCCATGTCTCTCCAGGGCAGGAGGTATCAGCTAGGCAGTTGCTCCTGGAACTGGATTCCAGCATGCCCTCTAAGCCGTCGGCGGACCTGCCGTTGCGCCCGCCGACTTCCCCAGTGGCTGAGCAGATTGAGCGTGTCAACACCATCATCGCCAACCTCAAGGGTGAGCTTGAGCGCGCCCGCCAGCAGGTGGAATACCATCGCCAACGCCTGGAACGAATGGAATCACTGCGCCAGCAAACTGCTGTTAACAGCGCAGGCGAGCTTGAGCGCGCCCGGCAGCAGATAGAGCATTACCGCGAGCGCCTGGAAAAGATGGAGACCCTCCGCCAGCAGGGGGCGGCCACCATCGGCGAAGTGGCACCTGTACGCGCGCAGTATCTCGCGGCCCTGGATGCCCATGCGCGGCTGGAGCGGGATCTTGGGCGCGATCTCGCCATCGCCACGGAGGTAGAGAACGCGCGACAGCAATATCAGGTAGCCCTTGACCATCAGGCACGCGTGGAACGCGACTTGGCAATGACGGAGAAGGATCGCGCCGCGCTTCAGCGCGAGTTGGCCACCGTGGCGATCGGTCCGGCGGCACGCGTCGCGCCGCAGGGACCTGTTGTTTACGAGGACGATAGCGCCTTCGGCTCACGTACTGGCGGCTACCTGCGGCTGCGCGAGCGGGTTCGGGAAGGCGACAGGTATCTTGCTCCACGCCCAGGCACTGTTCTCGACGTGTACGTGAAGGAAGGTGAACTGGTGGCACGCGGGGCGGCGTTGCTCGCCCTGGCCCTCAAGGCGGAGGCGGATATCACCGCCTTCCTGGACCCGAAGCATCTTCGGTATGCTGCGCCAGGTACTGCCGCCAGCGCGATTTTTCCCGATGGCGCGCGCCTGCCCGCAGAGGTTCTCGGCCTGGAGGAGTTTACGCAGAAGCCGCCGCCGGAGGCCCCCGAGGTGCTCGGCTTTCGTCGCGTCTCGCTCGTCGTGAAACTCCGCTGCCTCAAGCCGATTCCCGCGCAAAGTGCCATCAGTGGACTGCCGGTCATCGTGCGCTTCCATTCGGCGGGAGGCGCGCGCGCTGACTGTTCTCCATAGGGCGACTTATGTTCTCACGTCTTCGCTGCTGGTGTCCGAGCTTTCCTCTTGCGCGCGCGGCGGTTTGGCTGTTATCCTTTCCCCTGATGTTCCGCGACCCGCGTGTCCGCGGAGAGATTTGCTTTGCTCTATGCCAGGGAGGGTGGGCACATGGCTATTGACCTGATGGGGACGATCAAGGGCTCGCTATTGGAGGGCTTCTTCCCAGCCGGATGGGACTTGCGGAAGTTTGACCACATCTGCAGCCGCAGACCGGATGAAATTACCACACGTGAGCGGTGGTGGCACCCGCGGTTCGAGCCGGTGCCGTGTGCGACGTTGAGCGATTTTGATACGTTGATGGGTCACGAGATTGCACTGGAAATCAAGCGTGCCCGCGACGCACGTCGGCCCATCATCTTTATTCTCCCTGTTGGTCCGATGGGGATGTACCGCTGGGCGGTTTATTTTCTCAAGGAGTGGGGTGTCTCCTGCAGCCATGTCCATGGCTTCAATATGGACGAGTGGAGTGACGCCAACGGTAACACGCTGCCGCCCTCAAACCCGGGTGCATTCCAGTACGCCATGGAGGAGGCCTTCTATGGCCCGCTGGGCAAGTTGACCGTGCCGCAGGCGCAGCGGCACTTCGCGACGAAGAACTCCCTGCCCAGGTATCCGGCGCAGATTGCGGCGCTGCGCAAGAAGGGGGCGCGCATGGTGGTGGTTTACGGTATCGGCCGGGTGATGCATATTGCGTTCTGGGAACCGCATTTTGCTGCCGAGTTCAGGAGCATCGCAGACTGGAAGCGGCAAGAGTACCGCCTCGGCTGTAAGTTGCATCCTCTGACCATAGAGCAGAATGCCATCACCAGTTTCAAGAGCCGAACGACACTGGTACCGGCCTTTGCGAACAGCATCGGGCCAGGCATTTTTCTGCGTGCCGATCGCTGCATCGGTGGGGCGGACGGCACGCTGGGACGTGGCATGATGTGGCAAGGACTCAGCCTCTGGGTGGCACTGCACCACGAGCCGAGCGTCTGGATTCCCGCCAGTTGGATGCCGACGCTTCCAGGACGTCTCTTCTTCCTTAAGGAACTCGCCGGCCCGCTGATCCCGGAGTGCAATTGAGAGCCCGGCTCCGATTTGCGGGGTTGGTTGGATTTGGCCGCAGACCCTGCAAACATTGGGCAAGAGACAGCATTGGCCCGCAGCAGAGCGCGGCCGGACGTCCAAAGTGCGCTGGACTCCTCTTCGACACTTGCTGGGTCTTGCCGTCCGTGTGCGGGAAGGCGGTTTATGTCGCGGCCACGGTGTATTTCGCTACTGTCCGATAGTGCACCACAGTCCCAATGTCGGTATGCAGAGTGCGCGATAGGCGGGGTTTCCTGAGGCGCGTGGTTTCAAACCCGACACTGCGCGGGGTTGACGTCGCCGCAGCGCGGACGGCCCTTTATCCGGCTAGCCTTCTCTACCGCGCGGTCGTGGCCGCGCATCGCGGCGTCTATGCACTCGGCCTGAAGCGTACTCGTCGGTTGCCCGTGCCGGTCATCAGCATCGGCAACATCAGCACCGGAGGCACAGGCAAGACGCCAGTGGCAGAATGGGTCGCTCGGTGGCTTCATGAGCAGGGCCGACGTCCCGCCATTCTAAGCCGCGGCTACGGGGCCAAAGTCAGCCCCGGTGACGAGGTGCTCAACGATGAGGCAGCCATCCTGCGCGAAAATCTTCCTGTCGTCCTGCACCTGTGCAGCGCCGACCGAGCCACCGCTGGCAGGCGTGCCATTGCAGAACACGGCGCAGATGTTCTGGTGCTGGATGACGGTTTCCAGCACCGGCGTCTGCACCGTGACTTGGATATCGTGCTAGTGGACGCGCTGGCGCCGCCGCACCGCGATTATCTTCTTCCGTGCGGCATCTTGCGGGAGCCCCTCTTCGCGATCCGTAAGGCGCACGTAGTTATAGTAACGCGCTCCGACCTGGCGACACCTTCAGAACTGGCCGAGGTGTGTCGCGTCCTGCGTGCGGTGATTGCCCCAGAGGTGCCGCTTATCCTGGCAGCGCACCGTCCTGTTGCGCTTGAACTTATGGGGCGCGGCGAGACCCCCGCAGCGCTCCGCGGTCGGCCCGTGTTTGTCTTTTGCGGGATCGGCAACCCGGAAGGGTTCCGGCGCACGCTGCTGCAACTGGGGGCGGATGTTCGCGACATGGTTGTCCTGCCCGACCATTGCACCTATGGTGACCGGCAGTTGCGCGAACTGGAGCGATTGGCCTCTGGTTGCGGCGCATCTCTGGCTGTCACCACCCAAAAAGATGCTGTGAAAGTGCGGCAGCGCTGGCAGGGGCCTCCTCTAGGAGTCCTCAGAGTCGCACTGGAAATCCGACAGGGCCGTGATGCACTTGAAGCGGCCCTGATGGCAGTGATCCAAAGGTGATGAACGACGCAGGCCCAGCTCCGCGCGAAGTCATGCGAGCGAGAAGACCGCGTCGTCCCTCGTCTATCCGAATGCCCTCGCGCTGGTTGAAGATGTTAGACCTGCCCCTTTTCCTCATGGCTTGCGGCCTTATCGCAGGCGTTTCGTTGACGCCTCCGCCAGTAGGTTGCGCGCTTGGGCGTGCCTGCGGGCTCCTGCTTTACCACCTCAATACACGCCGTCGCCGTCAGGCCCACGACAATCTGCGTATGGTTTTTGGCCGCTCAATGCCGGCTTCGCGGCAGCGCCGCCTGGTGAAGCAAGTCTTCATGCACCTCGGCCAGACATTCTTTGAGACAGTCTACGCCCGCTGGTTGCTTCAGCCGCGCAGTTTTCGCCGCTATGTGTGTGTCCACAATGTTGGAGCACTTCGCGCTGCGGCAAGAGAGGGGCGCGGCATTGTCTGCGTCACCGGGCATGTGGGCAACTGGGAGATCTGCGGCCTGACTACGGGGTTGCTGGGCTTCCCGCTGCATTCCCTCTACCGTCCGGTGGGTGGACGCTTTCTGGATTTGCTGACCCGCTGGCTGCGAGAACGCCACGGCCAGCGACTGGTGCCGGCGCAAGAGGGCGTGGCACGTCTCATCGCCGTTCTCCGCGCCGGTGGCTACGTGGGCCTCGTGGCCGATCAATACGCACGCGGCAGTGACCTTTGCGTGCAATTTTTCGGACTGCCGTCGGCCACCAGCGCCATTGTCGGTCTCTTGGCGTTTCGCACAGGCGCGCCGGTGGTCTGTGGTTATGCCATCCGTCGGGGGTCCAGTTTTGCCTACGACTTCTATATCCTGCCGCCCCTCCCGCGGGGAACCACAGGAAATCTGCGCCAGGATTTGGTAGATTTGACACAGGCATACATGAACAGCGTTGAGACATTTGCGCGCCGGTTCCCAGGGCAGTACATCTGGACGCACCGGCGCTGGCGGGGTGCGGACCTGGAGCATGCCGCCAGGCTAAACCTACCATGAAGAGGCGTGAAAACATGACGGGGTATTACGTGCCGGTGATTTTGCGGTGGTTCCGCACCAGGGCGATCAGCCGGCAACGGCGCCTCGTCTGTATCAAGGATTTCGGCCGGCCAACCCTTTTTGGATGATAGTTGCCTGGCTTTCCTGGAGGGTTTGCCCAATTTTCTGGCGTCATGGTCGCTGCGGGAAGTGGCCTCTGTTGGCCCAAGCTGCGTGCAGCGGCGGCCGCTCGTCGCTACCATGGGTGCACACGTAATCAAGTGTGGCATTACGCCATTTGTGGCGGATTTGATGGAGCGCAGGTATATCAGCGCGATTGCGCTGAACGGCTGCATCCGACGTATCGTCCCAGCGATTTGGGCAGGGCCAGCCATCTTGATTTCCGCATCCTCTGTAGTATCGTAAGCCAGCTTGAAGGGGGGTCTGGCTCAACATCGGGTCAGCGGTGGTATTGCCGGAGGTCTTCATGAAGGCCGTCCAACATTGTCCGCCACCCTGGAGGCACGGGCTATACGTTCACCGGCCACCACAAGATCTTGCTGCCGCAGTTGCGCCTGGCAGTTCTGGCCGCCGACATTCGTACGCGGGATAAGGAGAACAGCAAGTGAAGCCGCGCCTCTCCGAGCAGGTCGCCGCCATTGGTTCGCCCAGAGTTCTGGTCATTGGCGACCTGATTCTCGACCGTTACGCTTGGGGGGAGACGAGTCGGATTTCTCCTGAGGCACCGATTCCTGTGCTCAACCTCAAACAGGAGGAGTCGCGTCCGGGGGGTGCTGCCAATGTCGCCAGCGTCTTGGCACACCTTGGCGCGACTGTTTCCTGCTGTGGTGTGGTGGGTGATGATGGCCCCGGTCGTAGCCTACGCGACATGCTGACGGCTATCTGTAAGGGCGGTGTACATGTTGTAGCCGATCGAGCCCGGCCGACGACGGTCAAGACCCGCTTCATCGGCTACGTCCAGAGTGCCAGACGCGCCATGCACCACATCCTGCGCGTGGACTCAGAGGATACAGCTACGATCTCGCCAGCGGTGGAAGAAGAATTGCTTCGGTTCCTGGTGGCCGCCATTCCCGGCCAGGATGTGGTCTTGGTGTCAGACTATGAAAAAGGCCTGCTCACCGATCGCCTGATGAGGGAAGTGATAAAGCAGGCACGCGCGGTGGGCGTGTCCGTGCTGGCCGACCCGAAACTCGGTCGCCCTCCGGAGTTTTATGCGGGGGTAACGCTCCTCACACCGAATCGCTACGAGACGAGCGTGCTGACAGGTGTTACTATTGGAGACCATGCCAGTATGGAGAGGGCCGCGCGACAGTTGGTGCCTGCCGTAGCAGAGTCGGCAGTGCTGATTACCCTTGACCGCGACGGCATGTACCTCTACGAGGCCGGGGGGCGGGGAACGCACATCCGCACACAGCCACGCGAGGTATATGACGTGACCGGTGCCGGCGATGTGGTGGTGAGTGTTGTGGCGCTGACGCGGGCGGCGGGGTTCTCTTGGCGCGATGCCGCGGAGGTTGCCAACATTGCCGCTGGCATTGAGGTGGGCAAGGTCGGCGCTGCCCCTGTTTCCCGTGCGGAAATCCTTGCGGAACTGCGTCTCCAAGAGGGGTTGCCGTCCAGCAAGATCAAGGACGAAAAGGAACTTTGTGAAATACTGCGAGAGCACCGGCGCCGTAACGAGCGCATCGTCTTCACCAATGGTTGCTTTGACCTGCTGCACATCGGCCACATTGAACTGATCAAGCGGGCGCGGCGGGAAGGAGACGTCCTAGTCGTCGGCCTGAACAGTGATGCCTCCGTGCGCGCTCTGAAGGGGCCGACTCGCCCCATCATTGGCCAGAACGAGCGGGCGCGCATCCTTGCGGCCTTGGAAGATGTCACCTACATTGTCCTCTTTGACGATCCCTCGGTGCAGCGACTGGTGGAGGTGGTGCAGCCAGACGTCCTGGTAAAGGGGGCGGACTACGAGCCGGAAGGGGTGGTCGGTGCCGAGTTCGTTAAGTCGCGGGGTGGGCGTGTCGTCTTGGCTCCCCTCGTTGAGGGCAAGTCCACCAGCAACATTGTCAGTCGTATCCTTGAGGCACACGGACGTCAAACGGATCAAAAATCGGGCAGGGGTATGAGCGGCGAGAAATGCGGACACGAGGAGCAACGACACCATGAATGACGCAGAAGCCCAGATACACAGGAGCATTGAGGTTAAACTGGCGCTCATCGCTGCAGGCGGAGCACAGCAGATTGAAGAAATGGCCGACAAGGTAGCTCGGGCACTAGCTGCCGGCCACCGCTTCTATGTTTTCGGTAATGGCGGCAGCGCTGCGGATGCGCAGCACATAGCCGGTGAACTCGTCGGGCGTTTTATGCGGGAGCGGCGCGCATTGCCGGTGCATGCCTTAAGCACCGACACCTCAGTCATGACCGCAATCGCCAATGACTACGGCTTTGACGACGTTTTTGCGCGCCAGGTGGAGGGCTTTGTTGAGAAGGGTGACGTGGTGCTTGCCATCAGCACCAGCGGCAACTCCGAGAACGTCAACCGCGCAGCGCAGTGTGCCCGAGAGAAGGGTGCAATCGTCTTGGCTTTCAGTGGCAAAGGTGGCGGCCGCCTCAAGGACATCGCCGACCTCTGTCTGGTAGTGCCATCGGATGTCTCGCCACGTATTCAGGAGAGCCACATCACCGCCGGCCACATTCTCTGTGATCTCGTTGAGAGACAACTATTCGGAAGGGCAGGGGGATAATTCCCCAGCGCCGTGGGCGTGGTGTGCGGTGCTGTAATCCTGGGCGGTCAGTGGGCGGTACTCTTTCCGTTGCTCGGACGTTACCAGCCGAATGGCACCCAATAGAGCTGGTCGTCGACTTCCACGAAGATGAGCCGCGAATAAATCTTATTGCCATCCATCCCTGTCTTGGCGAGATCAGCCCCGACGGCTTCGGGAAGTGTAATTTCAATCGCGAGTAGTTCTCCCCGGCCAACCGCACCGCCGCGCCGGCCCCTGCTGCCAACCCGGACTTCCTTTTCTCTGCGCAGGCCAGCAAAGCGAATGGTGTCAAAATGCTCCAATATTTTCGCCGCATGGGGCACGGTCTTCTCAAAAAACTTCTCAGTGTCCCCATACACGCCGCCGAGTTTGAAAAGTTCTGCTACTTCTTCCGGTGGAACGAGCCAGAAGGTATCGGCGCCGCCCCCGTCGGCAATTTTGGCGAAGAACGCTTGGGGGTTGCGACACTTGGCATATGCCAGCACTTCTGCAAAAAGCGCAATGCATCGGGTGCGTTCGTCCAACCGGTCAGTGCTTACCTCCTGACCGCCTACCACAACAGAACACACGACACCGATAAAAACGTAGGTCAGGATAAGGCGCATCTTACTATCTCCACTCAATCTGAGGGTGACGGCTACCCATACTCGGCGGTCGCGGAGGCAGGCAAGCGGACAAGCGTACACGTTTGCGTGACAGCGCAACTCAACCCCAGGGCTCTTGCTGATGATACCAAATGACGCCGCCTCCCGATGGGAGGGATTGTGGCATGAGCAATTACGTGACCGCCCGCCGATAATATAGCACGCCCAAAGGCCTGTCAATCGCTTACGTCGCTGATCACGACTAGGTCGTGGGAGAACTCGCGGCGCTTGCGCGTGAAACACGGTATATTATGTAATCAGCATTTGGAGAGGTACTGTCGTGGCATGTGTCGGCGAACGGAACTTCTGAAAAGGGGACCGATCTCCCTCGGTGGCTGTAGCCATGTGTGAACCTGGCAAGACAAGACTGGAAAGCATACAAGGTAAGCGGGCAGCCGTTTTTCTTGACCGCGACGGCACGATCATCGCCGATGACAACTACCTGAGTGAGCCGGCACAAGTGCGGTTGCTGCCAGGAGCCGCTGAAGCTATCCGCTGCCTGCGTGCAGCGGGCTACCTCATCATCGTTGTCAGTAACCAGTCAGGCATCGCGCGCGGCCTCTTCACCGAGGAACGTTTGGCGGAGATCAACCGGCGCATGGAAGCACTTCTTGCCGCAGAAGGTGCCCATCTTGACGCCATCTACTATTGCCCGCATCTGCCAGAGGGTACGGTAGCCAAATATGCGCGTGAGTGTGACTGCCGTAAGCCCGCACCGGGGCTGCTACTCCGCGCCGCGCGCGAACACAACATTGACCTCTCCCGCTCATGGATTATTGGCGACGCCGAACGTGATGTTGAGGCCGGTCGCCGTGCCGGTCTGACCTCGCGTACGATTCTCCTGGCGGAAAGGCGGCCGCCACAGACTGTCGCGGGCGCTATCGCCCCCAGCCTTACTGCTGCAGCAGAGATAGTTCTGCAAGAACTTCAGGACTGCTAGGATGTCCCGTGCAGCAAGTCAGCAAGGAGCCATTTGCTGCCCCGCGCTGCAGGTATGGAATCAAAAACTCCTCTGGACCAATGTAGCGTTGTTACGCTTGAGGTGGGGCGTCTCCAGGCAGTAGAGAGGTCTTTGGTTTCAGGGGAAGTCTAGCTGGCCATTGCGTTCTGGGTAGGGGTAGCTGGCATGCGGTCTGAACGTGCTCAGAAACCTATTGCGCCGTGGCCGCGCTGGGGTCCAGGACGTCGTCGCACTTAATGCGTGTCTCTGGTGCCATTAGGTGTGCGGAGTTGTTACGCCCAATTCGTTGACTCACCAACAGGTTATCTGTCGCACTGCTGCCCTTGTACATTACCCCCTGACTTCCTTTGCTTCTCTGTCTTTTGGGGCATGCGTCAACCGGTTTGTAAAAACAACCGCCGACCCAACCCACAAGGGCTCTGTCGGCAGTCGGATAGTTTCACTGGTACCCCCTACGGGAATCGAACCCGTGTCTCCAGACTGAGAATCTGGCATCCTGGGCCGCTGGACGAAGGGGGCAGATCTCCAATTTACTTTATATACCACAGCAGACGGCGTCACGTCAAGGTGCCGTTTCAACGCGAACTCCTGCCACTGTCCACGCCTCCATATCCGTCATCCGGTAATCGAGCGCCCCGCGCGGCTACCGGTAACCAGTGACCAGTAACCGTTGGCCGGTAACCATCCTGCGCACGGTGGTCCCGTGCTGCCTGGAGATCCTTTGCGCGTTCGGCCAGAATCGCCTCAGCCATTCCTTCGAACTTATCGAACGGCGTGACGTGGCCGATGGCGCTGGGAAGCCGGACGGTGTGGTACTGCTCCTCGAAGTTTTCCCCGATCCGCCGCGCGCCCTCCAGGCTCAGGGGCGGCTGGAAGCCCGTTCTTTTCCTCGAATTGGTCCGGTTCCAGCGAGCCGCCGGTCCGCCCGACGCGCTGGGTTGGGCGTCGTGCAGGCAGTTTTCTCACGAACAACGGATCAGAGGAAGTTGCTCACAAAATCAGCTTCACCGATTCCACTTGAATTCGGAGCAGAGACAAATGCACCGTCGTCACGTTTCTCCATTGCGAACCAGCGTGCGCGCGAGTGAACGATACGAGCGCAGGCCGTTGTTGGGGCCTCTCTTTCCTCTCCGACGATATGAAGAAACAAATTCACCCCGGCAGGTTCACTGCCAGCGCTCATGCGGTGCGGTGGCGTGCCAATGGCGGCAGCCAGTGCCAGGAGTTCCGCCTCCGTTCGGCGGTGAATCTCCCAGCAACAGAAGCGCATCCATCCCACGTTTGGATTGCGAACGCTGAAGTTACCTACAACGACTTCGCCGGTCGGTGCAATGCAACCGCACGTGCGACGGAGGAGAGGCCGGAAGACTCTGTCATTGAAGTAGTCAAATAGTCCTCCTGCCCAGACCAACTCATATCCCTGCTGAGGGCAATAGGTCAACACATTGCCTTGAATGAAGTTGACCTGTGAAGCGTGCTCCCGGCACACTTCCTTGGCGTAGGCGATGGCATTGGGGTCACGCTCAACGCAATCAACCTGGATGTCGGCATGGTGGGGTTGAGAAAGGACAATCGAAATGTCTCGGGCTGGCCCGCACCCGAGGTTTAGCATTCGCAGCCGCCGTGAAGATCCGTTCCTGACGTGTCGTGTAAGATTTCGCACAGATAGGACGGTCTGTTCCGGACAGCACGCGCAGCTGCGCCCCAGTGCCAGAACAGATCCCATCGTTTGAACTGGGCGTTCTCACAAACGGCCCGCCGGTAGTGCCTGTCTATGATCTCGTAGTCTCCCGGATAGCCATGTGGTTTCAGGTAAGGTAAGCCATGCCGTGCATTGTCTCGGGACTATGCGCCGGAGTGAAGATGCGGCGCAAGTCCTCGATCTCATGTGGCCCGGTCGCTCCCGCGTCGAGAGATGCGAAAAGTTCGTTCGCCCACCGATTCACCTCGTCGTATTGCGTCGGGAGTGGCCCACCCGCGTCCACAAGATCGGCGATGTACTTTCTTCGTTCATTCATCTTGCGTCCTAACGTTGCAAATCTGCCTGAGCGCGGAGCGCGATAGGCAGCATTTGCTGGTTGGGGTTCCTAATCCCTCCTTCTAAACAGAACTAGGGTTTCAAATCCCCGACCGGGGGGAGTATAAGGACTTTGCCACGAGCCTTGTGTTGGGCTTGTCCATACATAGTGTCCAACAACCTGATACTGATCGAGAAAGGATTTCAGAAACGACGTGAAGCGCGGACCTGTATTGGGGCACATCAACCAACTGCAGTAATGTGTCGACAACACGATCGCCTTTGGGGGATTCGCTTGAAGCGACTGCATCACCTCGCTCTGATACGAATGCGCGTAGCGCGTATCAAGCATCAGGGGGTAGACGGTCACAAAACGCGTCATGCTCTTTCTCTTGGCGTAAAATAGAATCTGCGGCTCCGATCCCGCCACAAACACCATGTCTCCTGGTTCTGTTACTTCTGCCAGTGCATGCGCCGCCACTTGAGACTCAGTAAAGGGATTGTCGCCGTACATGCGGCGCGCCAGGTCTTCCGGTGACAAGCGCATTAAAGGAACCACCGGGAGCAGCAGCAAGAGAACCCATGTGCCAGTCAGTACAGGGTGCCACGAAATGGGTCGCCAACGATGAAGCAGATCCCCAAGACCTTCCAGCCCGCGTGCTGCGATCGATGCCAAGAACGGCACTAGCATCACATAGTAGTGACCATTCGGATCTTTGTACGCCACCAGACCCGAAGTCAGAAGCAGAAGCCACCAATACCACCCGTGTCTAGGTCTTATTCCTCCAAACCATAGTGCCGTCAGAAACAACGGCCACCACCATGTTGCAAAAGCCCGCACTTGAGAAAGGAAGGCAGCCGGGCTCCATCCCAAAAGTGACGCATAGGCGCCATTATAGACAATCGCCGATTCCCACATCGCCCCCACGGCGCCGTGCCGGATAAAGTACAGAATCGCGAGCAGGGTGACGGCACAGGCGCCCAGCGCCGAGTAGCCCGCCAATGCGAAAAACCGTCGACACCCATCCGTCTGACGAATCGTCTCAGCTGCCCAAACGACAAAAACAACCCCATTACTGGCAAGCAGATAGGCTTGAACAATGAAGCGATTGCTGCACTCGCCCCTGCCGCCAACCAGACCCATGGGTACGGATTGCGCCGCCCGAACAAGTGCAGCGCCACGACTAGCATCATCAGTGCATTCATGAACTTTTCGGTGTTTGCCGCGACTGGCGAGATGGAATAGAAGGCCATCATTGGGACAAGCAGCCAGGCCGCAACTAACCCGCAACGCTTTCCGTATTCGAGGCTAGCAGCCCAAGCGGTGATGACTATCGTGAGCACAACAAATAGGAAAGCAATCATCCGCGGCGGCCAATACGCGGTATCAGAAAGACGCTGTGCTAGCCAATAGATGTAAATGATCATGGGCGGCTTCTGCATGAAGCAGTCCCGGTACGGCACGCCCCCGTCCTTCATGCACCACGCTGCATAGGCGTACTCCCCTTCGTCCCGCTCAAACGGCATGTTGAACCAGTTCCACTGAGTCGCCAGTAAGAGCGCCACAATCCCGACGCATAGAAGAGACGCTCGCCGATTTGCCATATGATCTTTTCTTTTCTCTTACCCCAACTTCCCTATGGGACGCCTTCCACTACTAGCGGGACAGTAGCGCGTGGCCGGCGGTGTGTCAAGAAGACAGTTCAGCTGCAAGCGCGCATGGAAGCGGGCTGGGGTACCTCGAGTATGCTCTTGCGCGGGATGGAGGCAATAGGCGGAAGTCCGATATGCGCAGAACATGATGAGAGAAGGCAGTGTCTGGGGGCGGGTGGGCACAAGGCAAATGGCCTTGCGATGTGGTGCGGGCGGCCTTCTCGGCCTGGCGGCGACCCCCTGTCCCCACTCACTTTACCTAAATCGTGTCCCAGTTCTTGAGTTCTTGGGGAGTATCGGCGACCAATCACCAGTTACCCGTAAGGAGTAACCGGTGGCCGGTTTGCGAAAGCGACCTATGTGCCGGCCATGCCGGCGCGGAAGGAATAGAGGTGGCAGTCGCGGAGGCGAAAGGCGAGGCGGATTTCGCGCCCTTTCTGCGCCGCCAGGCTCCGCTGGTCTTTCCACAGGACAGGGCAGGGGGTCTGCGCCTGCATGCCCTGGGTGTTGCCGCGCAGGGGGATGCAGTCGCCGTGAGTGTAACCGCGCAGCGGCTTACCGGCGCGGTCGCGGACCTCCACGGTCAGTTCGCCATTGCAGCGCTGCGGGTGTGAAGACAGGTCGGAACGCGCGTCCATGTTGAGAAGAAGGTCGCCGCCAGGCCAGCGGAAGGCGGGCGTCAGGACACAGCCCGGCCGCTCGGCCGCGCGCAGGGAGGCGAAGCCGTCCTCGCGCAGCGTTGCTAGGCCGATGGCGCCCTGATTGTGCGGCTCGGCGACGTTGTGCGCGCCGCTGCGCCCGGAGTAGAAGAACCACAAGCTACCCTCGCGGCGGATGGGGCCATTGGTGGGGGAGGCAATCCAGGAGTCATCCCAGGACCCCGGCGGCCCCCAGGGAATAAATGACGGCCTCGGCCGCGTGCGATGCCAGAGCCAGCTGTCAGAACTGTAGGCCAGTTCCAGGTCCACCTTGTCCGGTGTCATGTGCATCCGCTCAATGAGGCCGAGATAAAGGCTCTCGTAGCGGAAGGCGGTCATGGAGTAGATTTCCATGCGCGGTGGGTCCTCATGGTCGGGCTTCATTACCAGTTGCGGCCTGCTCCAGCGGATGAGGTTGCGGCTGTCGGTGCGCCACACGACGCGCACCCCGTAGTTTGGCTGAACGGTGCGCGGCGCGCGGCCCAGGACCACATACTTGCTCTGCTCCCGCGCCGCCATGACGTTCGTCCGGTCGCCCCATGCGGGCAGGACTAGCCCCGGTTTTTCCTCCCAGTGAATGCCGTCGCGCGAACGCAGGGCCACGAGGCCGGAGCGCGGGCCACCGCGCCAGACGATGGCTTTGAGCGGCCACGCCTCATCCCCAGCGTCGTCAATAACGCCCAGGCAGTCCACGCCACCTTCGCGGGGCACGTAGACGATGTTGTTGGCCGTAGAGCCTTCGAAGTGGCAGAGGCCGAGCGCAGGCTTCTCCCAGAAAACCCCATCCTCGCTCTCAGCATAGCAGACCGTTCGGGGCGATGAGCGGCACCAGGTGACATACCAGATGCGGAATTTTCCGCGCCAGAAGAGAACCGTGCCATAGGCGACGATGCCGAACCGCTCCCACTTTTTATCGGCCTTGAGAACTGGCCAAGGGTATTTCCTGGGCAAATGCAGGACACGCGCGACGCCGACACTGTCGGCAATCCAGGTGTCGTCAAGGAAGAGTTGCGACTGGGCGAGGCCGCGTCGGACTACCTGTTCACTTGCCATGCACATCTGCCTTTCGTGGCGCAAGTCGGGGCGCGACCATCTCGAATGGCGCCAGCGCCTCCACCGGCGCCTGCATCTGCCGGAGCCAGGCCAGAAATTGTTCATGCAATTGTCGCACAAGAGGTTTATGCCTGGCGGCGAGATTGTGTTCGGCGTACGGGTCGTTTCCGAGATCGTAGAGCTCTGGCCGACCGTGCGCACCGATCGGGACGTACGCCCATTTCTCCGTGTAAAGGACTGGCGTTACCGCCTTGGGAGGTAGCGCACCATCCTTCAGGCGGAGGTAGGAACCGGAGATGACAAACTCGCGGCGCTTCATGTGTTCACCGCGGAGTAGGGGAGCGAACGACACGCCATGAAACGGTTCCCTGGGCCGGACACTTACTCCTGCCCACTCCAGAATCGTGGGAGCGATGTCCGGCGGCTGAAGGAGGGCGTCCACGCGGCGACCACCCTGCAGCCCTGGTGCGGCGATGAGGAAGGGGATGTGCGCAATCTCGGGGTATACCGGCCACCAACGGTCATCGCCCGGATTGATGTTTGATTTTCCGGTGCGGTTGTGTTCGCCCAGGCTAATTCCGTGGTCGGTAGTGAAGATGACGATGGAGTTCTGCCACAGGTCAAGGTCGTCAATCTTCTGGAGGACGCGTCCGATCCATCTGTCTACCAGTTCCGCCTCGGCGCAGTAGTGCGCGCGCAAGTTGCGGCGTTCGGCACGGGTATAGTCGCTCGCCTTGCCATAATTCGGGTGAATCATCGGCACGCCGCGGTAGTTCGGGTCATAGCGGCGCACCATGTATTCAGGCGGGTCCCAGGGTTCATGCGGGTCGAAGAAGTCTACCCAGAGGAAAAAGGGATGGTACTTGTAATTTTCTTCAAGCCACTCAACGGCAAGCGCCGCCGTGCGCGGGGGAAATCGGTCCTCTTCCCGATACCAGTAACGGTTCGTCCAGTGGGCCAGGTCCGGGAGGTTACGCCCCTGGAAGTGCCGTCCGAAACGTGTCTTCTCCGGTGGCATGACTGATTCAATCGGATGGTTCATACGCAGAAAGAAGGTGTCGCCCTCCTGGCCGCGCAGGGCGAGCGCCCCATGAAAACCGACATTGAATGCGGCAGGGAAGAGGTGAGGACAGTCGCAAAGGAGTTGGGTTACATATCCCGCCTCCGCGAGCATCACCGGCAGATGATTTGCGCTGCTCTGGCGGCGGTCCTGCCAGCGGAACCACGGCCAACCATAACGCCCCGTGGTTAGATCCGTGCGGTGGGGAATGGTGGGAAAACTGGCAGCGTACATGCGCGTCAGGCTTACTGCCCGCTGCATGAACGAGTCCAGCGTCGGCGTCCTGGTTCCCAGCGGCGAGTGTTTACAGATGTTGTCGTAACGAAAAGAGTCGGAAATGATGAGGATGATGTTCAATGTCGGCCCTCTTTCTTCTTCAACAGGCGTATGACCGCTTCTGCTGTGGCTGCCGCACCATTGTGCACGGCTCGTTCAGTATCCTCGTCTAGAGGTACAGGGTAGGGGGCTTTGTAATTGGGCATCCCGGCCACGTAAGGGCAATCGGTGGGGAAGACGCCGAGGCGGATGCCTGTGGCTACGTCCAGGCAACGGGGGTTGATTTCGCGGCGACGATCGTAGATGCGGCATAAATGATTCTGCGCATCAAAATACTCGCAGTATTGTGTCGTATTGAATACCACGCCGTCGATCAGATATTTGACGCGGCAACATTCCCCACATCGGCGGCACTTGGCCTCTTCACAGTCTTGCGTTGCGGTAGACAATTTATTCCTTTTGCAGCGCTTGCCTGGGCAGCATCAGGAAAATGGGTATCATTTTCGCAAGCGCGCGTCAAGTTGGCCACCACTCCGCTGATGGGCGGAGGATAAAAGAAGGCAGATGGGCGAAGACACGGGGTATGTTTCTCCCACATCCTCGCCCGCCAGGGTGCCCGGATTCGTCCACAGCGCCCGATTTCCGTCTGCCTTTTGACGCGAACGGCTGCGCGATCGTGTTCGAGGCACTTCACTCGCGCATATGTTCCCGCAGGCTGTCCAGAAAGGCTCTCATATCGGGCATATCCTGAGGCATGTCTTCCACACGCGCCCAAGAGGCGAGACTTCCGGCCGACCTGTCTGCTGACTCGCGTTCATGGAGTTCCTGACATTTAACGCAGTGAGTGGCGAATGGCATGACCATGAGGCGCCGCAGGGGAATATCTCGCTCGCAGTATACACACCTGCCATAGGAGCCCGCATCCATGCGCCGCAACGCCTCGTCAATCTGGCTGATTTCATTCGCCCCCATTTGAGCAAGGGAATATGCCGTATCCTGATCCAGAGCTCGAGCTGCCTCATCCGAGACGTCGCCCGGAACCGTGTCGCTAAGGGCCTGCGTGACTGCCAAGCGGGATTGCAGAGCCTCAAGCAGTTGCTGCCGTCTGGCTACTAATCGTTCGCGGAGATACTCCAACCGTTTGGCTACGCCAGTTGTTCTTGTTCGCTTCATGGCGGTTTCCTCCATACCAGCTGGCACGTCTATATCTATAAACCACGGACCTGTTCAACTAATCGCGGGCAATCTGTTAATAAGCCGCGTACTGTCCGCGGATGTTCTATTCTTTTCTCCACTTCATTATACCACATGCTATCGTTATTTACACCAGCAATTTTCGTGCCTATGTGGCTTTTTTCTGCGCGGCATCGTATATACAATGTCGCAACTGTCGTAACAACAGTAACTAACGACTACAACTTCGGCCACGGGCGCATGTTTTGCCAAATTCACACTTTTTTAATAGGAATATTTCCCCGCGGCTGCTGGTTGCAAAACAGGACAAAGTGCCAACATCACGGTTCACACGGGAATACGAATAGCAGGGAGACGCAGAGGAATGAAATGGGGTTGGTCTACCGCCTCAGTGGCCAGAGTCCGGTGAAAGATTCCACCGCCGGACCTGTCATAAAAACATGCCCGTCGGCTCTCCACTCAATGCGGAGGTCACCGCCGGGGAGATGGGCGAGAATGGAGCGGCCCGTGCGTCCGGTCAGCGCGCCAGCGACACAAACCGCACTCGCGCCTGTGCCACAAGCCAAGGTGATGCCTGAACCACGCTCCCATGTGCGCATGCGGACTTCACTTTCAGACAGCCGCTGCACGATGTGTACGTTTGTCCGCTTCGGAAAGGCAGGATGGCACTCAATTTGCGGACCGATCCATTCCAGCGGGAATTCAGATGGGTCGTCCTTAATAAAGATGACGCAATGCGGGTTTCCCATCGCCACGCATGTTACCTCGTACTTGTCGTTACCAACGGGCAGGGCGACGGCGATGGCATTGCTCTCTGGGTCTCCGGTCATCGGAATATCACGCCGACGAAGCGCAGGCACTCCCATATCCACTGTGGCGCGTACGACCTTTCCGCGGGCGGTAACAATACGAATGGTCTTTATCCCTGCACCCGTGGCGATGGTCATCACCCGCTTGTGTGTCAGACCATGGTCGTAGGCATACTTGGCGACACAGCGGATGCCGTTGCCGCACATCTCAGCCTCTGAACCGTCGGCATTGAAGATTCGCATCCGCAAATCCGCGTTACGACACGGCAGGATGAGGATAAGACCATCACCGCCGACTCCGAAGTGCCGATCGCTGATTAGCCGCGCGAGCCGGGCGGGATTACTCACGCGATGGCGAAAACAGTCCACGAACACATAATCATTGCCCGCGCCATGCATTTTGACGAAGGGTAGTGTTCGCCGCGTGCTCATTTCTGGATTCCTGTGGTGATCTCGGCGAGATTGGCTATCCGCTCGGAAAAGAGGCGGTTGATGTCGCGCAGGAGCGCCAGGCGGTTGGCGCGGACTGCTGCGTCCTCAACATTCACATAGACCTTTTGGAAAAAGCGGTGCACCGGCTCTGCAAAAAGGGCCAGATATGAGCAAACTGCGGCGTCGTAGCGCCGCGCCGAAAGAAGTTCCGACAGAGATGCCGCATTAGCCTGGAGGATATGCCAGAGTTCCCTCTCTTCGTCCTCCGTGAAGCGCTGCGGTTCCACTTGTTCGGCCGGACTGCCACTCCGGGCGATATTCCAGGTGCGTTCCACTACTTCCACCAGGCGTGGCCAATCGGGCGTCTTAGCGAACTTGCTAATAACTTCAAGGCGCAACAGGAAGTCGTTGACGTCTTCCCATCCCGAAGCCAAGACGGCGCGCACTAGATCATGGGGGTGGCCGCGCTCCAGACAAATCTGATAGAGGCGGTCGCGGATAAAGTCCAAGAGATGTGCCCGGGCCTGGGCATTCGCATCCTTGTGGGCCGGCATTAATCCCAGGGCCAAGTCCACCAAGCCATCAACTCGCAGATACCCGCCATTCGCCTCAATGATGAGCAGGACGGCCTGTGCCTGACGGCGTAGAGCGAAGGGATCGCGCGATCCACCCGGTACGAGTCCGAGATAGAAGCAGGCGGCCAAGTTGTCAAGCTTCTCCGCCAGCGCCAGGACGCGCCCGACAGGCGTAGCAGGGAGGGCATCATCGGCACCGCGCGGGAGGTAGTGCTCCCGTATTGCACATGCTACGGTTTCGTCTTCGGCGTCCCGTCGGGCGTATAGCTCTCCAACCACACCCTGCAGGCTAGGAAATTCGCCCACCATCTGTGTGACCAGGTCTGCCTTGCACAGCCTCGCGGCGCGCTTGGCGTGGGTCATATCGGCCTCGTCTAGACCCAGCAGCGGCCCGATAGTGCCAACGAGGAGCTCCAGGCGATAGACCTTGTCGCGGTATGTACCTAGGCCCTCGAGAAAAGCTACCCCTGCCAAGTCTTCAACCCGTTCAGCGAGGCGTCGCTGCCCATCTTGCCGCCAGAAGAATCGCGCGTCAGCTAGTCGCGCCCGCAGCACGCGCTCGTTGCCGGCCCGGATCGCATCACCGCCTCCCTCGCCGCGGTCCGACACCGCCAGGAAAAACGGCAGAAGACGTCCCTGCTGGTCACGCACCGGGAAGTAGCGTTGATGCTCCATCATGGCGGTTTCCAGAATGGGCGCGGGCACCTCCAGAAAGGCCTCGTCAAATCGCCCCACCACCACGCCCGGAGCCTCAACCAGCATTGTGACTTCATCGAGCAACCCCATATGCGTTACTCGTGAGCCATGTGACTTGAGCGCCGTGTTGAGTTGCGCAAGAATGAACTCTCTGCGCTCGGGAACGTCTGCCAGAACCTGCCGGCCCCGGAGCGTTGCCAGGTAAGCGCGGTAATCAGCTCGCGGGATCCGCACCGGGCCAGGTGACAGGAAGGGATGCCCCCGGCTCTCGCCACCGGCGCGCAGGCCGAAGAGTTCCAGTTCCAGGACTTGATCGTCCAGAAGCGCAAGCAGCCAGCGCACAGGCCGCGCAAAGCGCTCAGGACTCTGATCCCAGCGCATCGTCTTGGGAAACGGCATCTGCAGCGTTGCGTCACGGAGGATGCCGGGAAGGAGTTCTGCTGCGGCGCGGCCGGCTTCGCGTTTCACCACAAAGCAGTACTTGCCTCGCTCTGTGTCGCGCAGTTGCAGGTCTTCGAGTGCCACACCGTGTTTGCGGGCGAAGCCGATGGCTGCCTTTGTCGGTTTGCCTTGCGCGTCAAATGCTGCTGGGGCAGGGGGGCCGAGGACCACCACATCCTGTTCCGGCTGGCGGGCTGGAATCCCATCGGCGAACAGCACCAAGCGGCGCGGCGAGCCTGTGGTACGCACCTCGGATGCCGACAACCTTGCTGCCGCCAGTCCAGCCTCAAAGGCGGATTGCAGCGCAGCCAGCGCGGGCAGGATGTAACCCGCTGGCACTTCCTCAACACCAATCTCGTAGAGCAAAGCAGCCACCGATTGCCTGCTCGTGCAGAATGGAGGACGTAGCCAAACAAAACGCACGCGGCGAAGTATATCAGAGGACCTTCTCGCTTTCAATTCTGGCCCACGCCGTCGGTTGAGATCCACAGGCTACTGTTGACGTGCCTGCGGTATGGAAGTGCCACAAACGGAAGCCGAATGGGCAGCGGGCAAAATTCTCCGCGACTCTTGCCCAGAAAAATTGTTATTATATTGTAAAGGGACGTTGGGAAGGCAATGAGGGACGGGCTGGCTATGCAGGCGCGAAGCCAACCAGCGGTGCCCTTTGGCTGTCCGACACAAGAAAGGCTCTCACGTCGGCACTTCCTGGCCTCCTGCGCCGCCGGGGCGGCCACTCTTTGGGTGGGGGGCACACTGGCGCGCCGCGTCCTCGCCGCCACCAAACGCACCAACCTCAAGGAGGCGATGTACTGGCGCAGCCTGCCCGGCGGCAAGACCCAGTGCCTCTTATGTCCCAACCAGTGTGTGCGCGGGCCGGGCGAAGATGGCCTCTGCCACGCGCGCGGCAACCGCAACGGTCGCTACTACTCCCTAGTCTATGGCATCCCGTGTGTCATTGCGCTTGACGAGGTAGAGAAATGTCCTCTGAACCACTTCCAGGTGCAGGGCAAGGCCTTTTCGCTGGCCACTGCCGGTTGCAATCTCACCTGCAAATACTGTCAGAATTGGCAGTTCTCGCAAGTTGGCCCGGATGAGGTGCCACGTGCCTATGATCTCTCGCCCGAAGCGGCTGTGGCCAAGGCCATTGAGCAGCGCGCGGGGGCTATCGCTTACTTCTATACCGAGCCTGTGGTCTATTACGAATACATGCTGGCCACCGCCATGCTTGCCCGCCGCCGCAATCTCAAGAACGTTATGGTCACCGCCGGGTATATCAGCCCGGAACCGTTCAAGAACGTGCTGCCTTATATTGACGCCGTTGCCTTTGGTCTGAAGGGATGGAACGAGAAATTCTACCAAGAGTACATCGGCTGCGAATTGAAGTATATCAAGGAAAGTATGCAGCTCTTGGCGCAGATGCCGGAGGTGTGGTGGGAGGTGGTGGTGCTCATTGTGCCGTCGCTGAACGACAGAATGGACGAGATCGCGGCAATGGCGAAATGGCTCCGGGACGTGGCGGGGCCGGAACGCCCGTTGCATTTCACCCGCTTCCGCCCGGAATACCGGCTAAAAACCCTCCCCATGACGCCGGCGGCAACCCTGACCAGAGCGCGTGAGGTGGCCATTCAACAGGGTTTGAAATACGTGTACGTCGGGAACCTGCCCGGTCACGAGGGGGGCAACACCTATTGCCCACAGTGCGGCAAGGTTGTTCTTGAGCGAGTGCTCTTCACGGTCGTAAAAAAGCATATGTCCTTCGGCAATTGTATCGCCTGTGGTTACAAGATCGCGGGAGTATGGCAATGACCAGGCGCGTGGAATTAATGCTGATGTTGGCCCTCTTTGTTGCGTCCCTCTGCGCCACATCAAGGGCATCTGGTGGCGAGGCGCGGGCGGTGGATGTGGCTGATGCACAGGCAAAGGTGCAGGAGTCCCAGCGCATCCGCGACGAGATTTCCCTCCTTAATCTTCTGCGTGGCCTTTACCTTTCGCTAGACCAACTGGACCGCCTCATCGTGCTGGCCGACCGTGCCGCAGCTATTCGTCAGGAGGCTGCGGTTGCCTTTGCTGCAAAGGCCAACACCTACCTGGCCGACCTGGCAGCCCTGCGCGACGCACTTTACAGCACCACCGGCCCGACGCAGGAGCACAACACGCGTGCCTCACGTGGGCATCACGAACTGGAGACCGGCCCGCGCTACAAGGTGATGGAGGAAATCGTCAAGGTAGAAGACGAGGCTCGCAAGGTACTCAATGAGGCACAGATTGCGGTAATTGAAGGATTCAGCCCCTGTCTCATCCCGCCAAAGAATCTGTCCGACCCGATCGCTGTCGGCCAGGCGCAGACTACCGTGCGGGAGGAGGCTTTTCTTGACCTGGTTCGCCGGATGCCTGACTCCCTCTATCAGCAGCGGCGGCTCCTCCTGGCAGATGCCCTCGTGGCGCGGGGGGAGCGGGAAAAGGGCAAGGTCTCGGCTGATGCCCGCCGCGGTCTGGTCAGCGCCTATGGCAAGAAACTTGACGAGGTCAGGCGCATGACGGCGGTGGACTATGACCTGAAGAAAAAGGACATTGCCAAATCCTTCCAGATGTACGAGGAGAAGAACTACAGCCATGGGTATCGAATGCCCGGCGCGGTTGCCCGATACCTTCTTAGCGCGGAGGCGGCGCAGGTGATGCGGCGCTGGCGTGAAGAGCGGGCGAAGGACCCACCCGAAACCGAATGGCAGCCGAAGTTGAGCAGCGATCCTGCCGAGCGGGCCAGGAACCTGGCGCAATGGGCTGCCGGGCGTGTGATGGCTACTGCCACCACCCTTGTTGGCGAACGCGCCAAGATGGGGAAACTCAGCGAAATTGAACGCGCTCAGGCACTCAAGATGCTGAGCGAGGCACGGAACGCGCCTCCTGACAAGCAATACGCGGAGGCGGCGCGGATTGTGGACTTTTGTAACGCCCGCGCGATTACCAAAGCGTCAGTGGACGCGGTGCAGGCGAAGATCGGCTACCTGGCAGTTGAGCGCCGCGTGCCTGGTGTACTGCGTGGCCTGGCGGCGCAGGACCCGCTCTTTGACGACCCCACCGGTCTGGGCGAGCGCGTGGCGGAATCACGCAAACAGTTGGAGGCCGGAAAGATTGAGGAAGCCTACGCGACGCTCGTGCGCGTTGCTGATTATCTCCAGCAGTTCCGGGACTGAGGCCGTCTGACAGTCGTGGCCTCTCGCAGGCCGGAAGGACTAATCGGACCTGCGGGGAAGATTCTTTGTGAAGTTCTTTTTGCCGCGGAAGTGCTTTTTCAACCCGCGGTTATTCCAGTCGCCGCGCTTGCGCGCAGGATGATTACCCCGTGGCCAGCGCCGTGTTTCTCCTCCTCGGCGCATATACTTTGCTAATGCAGGTTATCGTCCTGCGTGAATCTTTCCTCCTGTTTGCCGGCAACGAACTCTGCGTCGCGCTGCAACTCGGCCTCTGGCTCTGCCTCACTGCGGCAGGGAGTGCGGCAGGTGCCGTACTGCCGCGGCGAGCAGCCCTGAGATTGTTGGTGGCTCTGCCTCTGACCGGCATCTGGGCGGTGTGTGTTGTGCGGCTGCTGCCGCTCGTGTTGCCGGTGCCGCTCGGATTGGAGGTGCCGCTGGGTTGGGCGCTAGCGACGCTCGCTCTGGCGCTGGCGCCGCTGAACCTGACGGCGGGTGCGCTCTTTGCGGTCGCCTGCCGGTTCTTCACCGCTGGCCGCCGGGCTAATGAGGGCGCGGCCATTGGCCGTTTCTACCTCCTTGAGACCATTGGTGCCACCATTGCCGGCGCCGCCTTCACCTTTGTCCTAGCGGGTCGTATTCGCGGCATCAATCTCGCTTTCTGGATCTCGGCGGCGGCCGCCGGAGTCGTTGCAGTGCTACTCTGGCGCTTGGCCGCCAGAGCACGGTTTGTCGCTGCCGACGCCTGCTTGCTACTGGTCGGCATTGCCATCCTTTTCCCCCCGGCCGGTGTTCTTGACCAAATCTGGTGGCGGACACGTCTTGCGGGGGGGCATCTAGAGGCTCACGAGTCACGTTGGAGCACGGTTGAGTCGCCATATGGCCGGCTGGATGTGCTCGCGGCTGGCGGCCAGCACACGCTTTATGAGAATGGCTTGCCAGTGATCACGCTGGAAGACCGCGACGAACCGCTGAGCGGTTACCGGATGGCCGACTTCTTCCTGAGCCTGCACCCTTACCCCAGGCGCATACTCGTACTCGGCAATGGCGAGCCCGGCTTGCGCGAGCGCGTGCGGGCCTGGGGCGCCCAGGCGGGGGCCGCCGACTATGTCTTTCTCCCCCCGGCGTGCCTAGCGCTGGCGCTTCGCCACGGTGGCGAACCGCACTCTATCCCGCCGGCCCCGGTGCGCGACACCTGCGATGATGGTCGTCGTTATCTGCGCACGACAACCAATACCTACGACCTGATAATTTTGGACCTGCCCGCGCCGAGTACCGCAGCAGGGAACCGCTTCTTCACCGTGCAGGCGTTTCGGGCAGCACGTGCCCGGCTACGCGAAGGCGGCATCTTGATCTTCCAGATGCCCTCCTTGCCGCACTATGTGGCCGGCGAGTCTGCGATGCTGCTGGCGTCGGTTCATCGCGCTTTGCTGGCGGCCTTTGAGCATGTTCACGTGCTGGCAGGGGAGAGCATGGTCTTCGTCGCGGGATTGTCCGAGCCGCCGCGATTGCAGACGCTGGCTGAGCGTTACGCTCAGCGCAACCCCGCAGTTTGTCTGGCGGAACGCACCATAACCAATGCCCCGGACAAAATTGAGTTGTTTCGCGTATTTTACGAGCCATGGTTTGAGGATTTCAGACAAAGGGAACAGATGGCGGCTTTGGCCGCCGCACATGCGCCTGCCAACGACGATGCGCGTCCGATTGCCTACTACCTGAATCTGCGGCGATGGCTGCGGGAAATTGGCTTCAAGCCGCGCAGCGCCGAACGCTTCTTTGCGGCAGCTGAGGAAGCGGCGGGGTTTGTCCACCGTTTCGGCATTGCCATTGCGGTTGCGACGCTGTTGCTTGTCTTCGTGCCCGTTGGAGTTCTGGTTGCCCGACGGCCGCAGGGCAGCCCATCTAGACGCGGCATACTGGTGCTGGCCGTACTGGTCAGCGGGTTCGCCGGCATGCTCGGCGAACTCTCCCTGGTTTTCATGTACCAAAATGCGTTTGGGCAGATCTATCGTGCCGTCGGTGGCCTCTTTGCGACTTACATGCTCGGCTTGGCGGCGGGCAGCGCGCTGACCATTGATCGCGGCACGACGCGCGAGCGGCGCCTGGCACTCCTCGTGCTGACGCGCGCGCTGATGATTGTTTCCTGCGGGGCGGCGGTGGTGCTGGCGAACCTGCCCGGGGGCGGCGCCTTCTTCATCGCCCTCTTCCTCTACTCGCTGGCGCTCGGCATGGAGTATCCCGTTATCAACCGCATTTATCGCGAGGATGAACGCGGCCCGCGCGCCGCCGGCGTTCTCTACGGCATGGACCTCCTCGGCGCGGCCATCGCCGCCTTCCTCGGCACGACGTTCATCCTGCCGCTCCTCGGCCCGACGGCCATCCTGACCACAATTGCGGCGCTGCACCTCGTCTTTCTAAGCGTGTGGCTCACCTTCACATTCCTGCCGGCAGACTCTGCTTAGTGCGCAGGTCATGGCTGGCGAGCCGCTCGCCAGGCGCGCCATTGCGCTCTTCTTCTGGACTCACGCGCGACAATACTTTATTCTCTTGCCCTGTGCGCAGCATGTGTGGGACACGCCATAGTTGCCGACGGTGGAAAGGAGCACGGCATGCGGGACAACCGCAGTCGCAAGCTACGGTCGCCGGGGAGGCAGTCCCGGCGTCCGGCGGCAGGCACGAACGTGGTGGTGTCGGCGGACGACGCGCCACGGGAGATGAGCCTGCACTTCGTGGACGCCCAGGATATCTGCCACGCCTGGGGCAAGGTGGAGTTCGGGGCCAATAGCCTGCGCCTTGTGGAGCGGGCGCACGGCCTGTCGCCGATGCGCGTGCGCGGCGCCCACCCACTGCCTGACGGGGCATGGGCGGTATATGGGTTCCTGCACGACAAGCCCCATGCCTCCGAGAACGCAACTTGGCGCTTGGTGCGTGCACGCACTTGGGACGGGATTCACTACGAGCCTGCGGAGGTAGTCTTCATTTCCCGGCCCGGACCGTGGTACGGCGAGGGCTGCGTGGTTCATCGCCCCCGCGACGGGCGCCTCCTCGCCTTCAAGTGGGCGCGCTCCACGGAAGACAAGGGCCACGCACTCTGGGTCTTCGACAGTGACGACGGCCGCACCTGGCGGCCTCTCGCCGACCGGCCCGTCTATCACGACCACGACGCCTTTAGCGTCATCTGGGACGAGCCTTCCGGCCTGTACGTGAACTTCCAGCACACCTACCAAGTATGGCCGCAAAAGCCCTTCCGCGACAATGCCGGCCCGGACATTCGCCGGGTCTTTCACATCCGCACCAGCCCCGATGGGTTGCGGTGGGAACCTTCCGGTGATGTCTCGCTGCGTGGGCCGAAGATTCCGGAAGCGGCCCTCATCACCCCAGACGCCGACGACCCGCCGGAGGACGAGTTCTATCTGTTCGTGGTTTTTCCCTGGGCGGGGCGCTATGTGGGCATGATGAAGCACTACCTGCCCAGTCCGCCACCGATCTACGGCGAGGGCTGGCACGGCCCGCACAACCGTGGCGAATGGTGGGTGGCGCGCGATTTCCGCCGGTGGCGGCGGCCCTACCGGGACGTCTTCGCGCCTGGCGAGGCCTCCGACGTGATCCTGCACCCGCCGATAACGGTGGGGGGACGCCACCTCTGGGTCATCGGCGGAAACGTTTATGGCCTGCCGGAGAACGGCATCTTCTTCACCGGTGCACTTTCCAACGCAAGTTTTGAGTCGCCGCTTTTCGTCGCGCCCCAGACGCATCTTTATTTGGACGCCGAGTTCAACTTCCACGGTGACCCCCGGCGCGGGTTCCAGGGACAGTCCTATTTGATGGTGGAGGTGTTGGACGAGGAAGGCCGAGTCATAGAAGGCTATGAGCGCAACAAGTGTATTTTCCTGACGAGTCCGGGGCGGGCACAACTGGCCTGGCGACAGGCTGACGCAATTCGCAACATGTATCACATTCGCGGTCGGAATGTGCGCCTGCGGTTTCACTTACGCGACGCGCGGGTCTACGCGGTGCACACATAGGAAAGCCGCGCGTTCCCGGCCACTGCGGCGTTCGCCAGCACGGTGAGGGGGAGATTCGGCAGTGAGATGAAGGGATGTGAGACATGCGTTATGTGCGAATTATCACCGAGGGAACCGGCCCGGCGGGGGCATTCGGGATTGTGCGTGCTGATGGAGTCATTGAACTCCTGGATGGCGATCCGTTGTGCGGAGCCAGGAGGACAGGGGGGTGGTGCCACCTGAAGGATGTGCGACGCTGGCTGCCGCCAGTGAATCCGCCTAACATCTTCGCCCTGGGCATGAATTACGAGAGCCACTCGGCGGAGACCAAGACACAGCAGCCGGCGGAGCCGGTCATTTTTCTCAAGGCCACGTCCGCGCTTATTGGACACAACGAGGCCATAGTTCTGCCGAAGGAAGCCCCTGACGAGGTGGACTACGAGGCGGAACTGACGGTGGTTATCGGCCATCGCGCACGCAACGTCCCACCCGATAGGGCAGGGGATTACATCTTCGGCTACACCTGCGGCAACGATGTCAGCGCCCGTGATTGTCAGATGCGGCGCGACCGCCAGTGGGCGCGCGCCAAGTCATTTGATACCTTCTGCCCGCTCGGTCCCTGGACAGAGACCGAGTTTGACCCAGCGGACAAGCGCGTGATTTGTCGCCTGAACGGGCGCGAGATGCAGAACCAGTCCACGTCCGATATGTTTTTCAAGGTGCCCGAAATTATTGCCTATCTCTCACGTAACTTCACGTTGTTGCCCGGCACGGTAATCATGACCGGCACACCGGCAGGGGTCGGTTTTGCGCGACGGCCGCCCGTCTTCCTGCGGCCTGGCGACCGCGTGGAGGTCGAGGTGGAGGGCATAGGTGTCCTCGCCAACTCCGTTGCGCGCGAAGGGTAGGGGGTGACTTGCCCGGCGGGGCAGGGGGGGAGGCAGCACTTAGCGGGTCAGAGTCTGGCAGGCGGGAGCCCGCCGCGGAGGAGGGGCGGGTCGGCGCTCTCCGGCCTGTGTGGGGAGCGGGTCGCAGGGAAAAATCGCAGGGCGGGCACACGGCCCGCCCTGCGAAATATAGCCGCTGCCTCAGCGTGTGCTACGGGGTGCCATATCGGAGCACGAGGCGAGGTGCAAGGTCCGGATTGCCGGCGGCCGCTGCACCCTCGCGCGTGTAATAGAGCACCTTGCCGGGCTGGCTTTCCGATCGCTTCTTGATGAGCCAGCCGAAGATGGCGCCCGCCTTGACGTCCTCGGTGACATCCCAAACCACCTCACCGGTCAGGCCGTTATAGTGGATCACTGGCGGAGCGGTCGCTGGGGCGAAGAACCCCGTCGCGCCGTTCCAGTCGGGCTGGCCGTCCGGATTTGAGTTACTGATGTCGGGGTCAATGGCGGCATTCCAGGTGGCTCCGGGGCCGCTGCCGCGGAACTGCTGTCTGTCTGGCACTTCCGAGTTGACACCGTTGCCCTCCGCCCAGGCGCACAGCATCCGATGCACGTCAACCTCGCGTCCCTCGTTGCTCCAGTTGTTGGCGATTTCGCTGATGTTCAGGTGCAGCGTCGCACTGGTTAGCCGTTCAAGAGGGACATTGGACAGGTTGAATGCCACGAGCGCCCGGTTGTCGCCGGAGGCCTGGAGGCGCATCCCTGGATTAGCGCCCTCGTTAGTGTTCGGAGAGCCGCGCCGCAGGAAGGTATCGCGGACTGCATGAAGCGTAATCTCCGTCGGCTCATCCATGACTTCCAGGATGAGGATCGGGGCCGGGTCGCCTGCCGAGAGTGGAATTGGCGGCGTCACGTCGGGATTGGCAGTATAAAATGCCACGTAATTTCGCGAGGCAAAGAGGATTTGTCCGGGGAGACCTTCGTTGGTCTTCTTGATTATCCAGCCGCAGTTAGGCGTACTGCTCAGGAAGGCGAGGACGTCGTCAGTGACGTCCCATTCAATGGTCATACCACCACCCATGCTGTTGGTGATAACCGAAGTCGCGGTCGGCTCAGGGACCCACGGATGGAGGTCGGGCTGGCGTGGTTTGCCCATCTCCCAGTCAACGCCGAGGTCTTCGCGCGAGTTGCTGATGTCCGCGTCCACCGCCAGGTTCCAAGTGGCGCCAGCACCGTCGCCACGATACTGGGTGCGTCCCGGCACTAGGCTGTTGATACCGTTGCCCTCCTCCCAGGCGACGATCATGCGGTGCAGGTCAATAGTGCGGTCGCCGCTCTCGCCCCAGTTTTCCGCGTTGTCGGCGACGGTAACCCGGAGTTTCGCGCTTATGAGCCGCGCCCCCGCGACTGCCGCCTCGATGGCCGCTTGGTCAAACTTCACTAGGGCGCGGTTGTCGCCAGATGCCTGCACACGGAGCAGGGGCGAACCGCCCTCGTTAGTGTTGGCCGCGCCAGCGCGAACAAACGTGTCACCTGAGGCCACCAGCACCACCTCGCGGACCTGCATGCCCGCGGCCATGGACGCTACTAGTCCCAGCACCGCTACCGCAGCGGACGTCACGACGAGACTTCGTATCCACTTTGCTGCCATCGCCCTTCCTCCTTTCCCCTGTGACAATCGCAGTGCAGAAGACCAGTCTGCGACTCTATTCCCAGTATGCCAGAAAAAAGAGGCACGGAGACTATTTCCGTGCCTCTATGCATCCCTGCATGCGCATAGCCCCCCCCTTGCGACAACCACCACCGCAATCACACACTGGCCGGAGTCGCCCCGCCTGCCATACCTCATGGGTTCCCATCCCCTATCTTCAGGCAGCCCTAGCCGCAGTCGGCTCACACACGTGGCTGGCTTACGCGCGCTGCCGCCGCTTCTGGAGAACGGCGGCCGCGATCCCAACACCTACAAGGGCAAGCGTTGTCGGTTCCGGGATGTAGCCATCGTGCGGTTCATGCGGCCAGTACTCGGAGGGCACGAACTCCAGGTGCGCGCCCTGCCGCAGATAAACCTGACCGCCGCTGTAGAGCGCGCCGATGAGGTCGGTGCTTTCCCCCGAGTAAACATCGTATTCAACGGTGACAATATCGTAAGGTGCGTACACGGTGCCGAACCAGTCCGAACCCTGCCTCAGGGTCCAACTCCTGTGCGTCTCCAAATAGACAATCGCAGCGTAAGCCTTTTGGGCGGCGGAGAGGCTGTCCAAATCCACGTACGTGCCGAGCGGGTCAGTCTTCACCTTTACATCCATGCGCTCGCCGAAATAGACGTCGCCGGTGACTAGGATGTTGATGCCACCGCCAGTAAGATCAAGGAAGAGGTCAAGTCCGGAACGCATATCTATGGCGGTAAAATAATATGTGCCGCTTGAGAGATAGAGGTCATTGTTCTGCCCTAGGTCAAGCATGCCATAAGAGCCCGGGGCGAGGGTGAGTGTGGCGCCAGAGGTGGTTGTGTAGTTGGTGCCGCCAGCGCTGAACAAAGTCGCGGCTGGCAGGGTGGGGCCAGTGTAGGTCTTCGGTGAGGCCGAGCCATAGTTCACCGACCCCCAGATTGAGGCAGTTCCGAGTTTCGTCAGGGTGCCGTTCAACGTTACGTCACCCTCAACTCGTGACCCGCTGCGCATTTCCACGTTGCCAGCAGCGATTACGTTGCCTGCGGCCCCTGCTACTTTCCGAATTTTTCCTCCGTCGCGGAGGAGGACATTGCCGCCCGCATGGACATCGCCCCACACTGTGCCGTCAATCTGAAAATCGCCGTTGACAATTACTTCCACAGGGTTGGTGGACGTGCCGATAACAGCACCTGTGCCCACGAAACTACCAGACAGCGGGTTCAGGGAACCGCCACCGGCCACGCCGAACAGGACGTCGGCACCCTGTTTGATGATGATGTCTGCATTGCTCCCCACCATTCCGCCGACCCAGATGTCTTCCCCCAGCACTACGCCGGCTTTGCCGAAGACGGCATAGTCGGTGATCGCGTTGCCGGAAGCGGAACCAGCGACGGCTGACAAACTGCAATAAACTAGAATGATCACCACTCCCAGACGCATGTCAAACTCCTTTTGCCTTCAGCTGGCGGCCTACCCAATAACCCCCTTCCTTCTTCCGAGCAAATGGCGTGCCGTCCATGCAGCAGGTCAATCGGCGGCGAGGTGAAGCGAAGTCGCAACTTATTATTTTCATTGTAGTTATCGCAAGCATATGTGTTATTTTGTCCCCCGTTTGGCGTTACTTGGGGAGGGGGCGACGTTCAAGGTACGCAACGGAAATTGTCCCCTGATTTATGTGTAAAATTCTCCAACCGATTGTCGGTCAAGCAGTTGCGTTGTCTAGTCTATTTCTTCGGACAACGTTCAAAAAAATAGTCTCGTAGGATTTCAGCGCCAACAGCCTTTATGCGTTGTCTTTGCGTCCGAGTCCCTGCTTCCGTCCTCCGTCCTAAGGAAATTGCGGGCGCAGGGGCGGGCAAGCGTATGGATGGTGGAAAGGGCACAAAAGGAAGTAGAAAGGAGTGAAGAATTTTGCGATACTTTTGGCGACTGGTTGCGTTAAAATGAATGGAGATGAGCTTTGGCAAGCAAATTTTGGTGCCCGTAGTGGGCAGGATCTAGTTGGAGGGAGAAGTATGAGACGCGTAATCTGGGGAGTGGCAGTAGGAGTTGCGGCTTTTGCCCTGGCAGCAGGCGCTGTTATGGCGGGCGAGCAGCGGACTAGGGAACGGATCCGAAGTCGGCGTGAAGGTGCCCCAGCTGCTAAAATGAGAGAACGTACCACTGCAACCAAGGAAGCCCGCCAAGGTGCCGAAGCCCCCAGGGCTGACGAGCGGCGGCGCGATGATGCGCCCTGGGTGGATCGGCGCCAGGCTGTTCAGGCGCGCCGCATTGAACAGGGTGTCCGCAACGGTTCGCTGACAGCGGAAGAACTCGCCAAACTCAGGGCACAGCAGGAGGCCATTGAACAACTGGAGGATGCCTACAAGGGCGACGGCAAACTCACGCTGCAGGAGCGCCGCGACCTCCACATGAAACTCAACTACGCGAGCCGATGCATCTTCGCGGAGAAGCACGACGCTGAAGGCACCCAAATGCCGGTCTGGCGCTTTGGCGGTAACGTCTATGCCAAGGAGGCATTCCTCAAGCAACTTGAAGACGAGAGTCTCACCCGCGAGCAGGCGCGTCAGATCATCCGGGACTTCCGCACGGCACTTCGTCTCAAGCACAGGCTCGCCAGCGAAAACCTAGGCGAAGATGAGCGCGCGCGCCTCCAGGCCGAATACAACGAGATTCTTAACCGGTATTTTGAAATCCGTGAGGCCACGGCAACGCGGGAAGGCAAGTAGCGCCAGGTCTGTGCCATCGCGGGCGGCCATTCAACCTTCTGGGCGCTTCCACTGAGGAAGCGCCCAGAGCTTCTCCAAATTGTGCTGCCATTGGCCGGTTGCCGGGACGCTGCTCCTTGAACAGGACACGTGCCTAAAATACCTCGTGTGTGCCAGCCTAGGGTGGCAGATAAGGCGCAGCTGTTGCTTCCACCCACCCACGGGCAGTGAAAATTGTCCACCAGCCGCCGTGGTATAGCCGCATGCTTGCACAGGTGCCGGTGGCATACTTTTTAACGGCTACCACTGTGACGTGATAACCGTTAAGACGCAGATGGATTGGCGAAACGTCTGATAATATATCTTATGTTGCACTCGCTATCCGGAAGGACTCGTCCTCGATTTGCGACTTATTTGCGTTTGCGGCGGCCACATGTGTAAGAAAGGCGAAGCTGCACGTTACCCCAATCGGGGCTGACTTCACAAAGGCTGCTTGCCGGTGGTTTTTACTAGCAAATTGTTCTTGACTAAACGCTGATGGCGGTGTATTGTTACTAAATATGAGGCCGGGAAGGGGGTTAAAAGAGATGGAGGGTGTGGCGATGTTGGTATCCGTGGGACGTTGGGTGATGACTTGGGTGGGAGTCGGCCTTATCTTTTTTGGGGCATCGGGCTGGGGGGCGGAGGGCGGTGCAGGGAAAGTTCGGGGACGGCGCCCTGGTGTCATTCTGCTTGGGTCGCAGATAGTCTCTGCGCCCGCTGAATGGCGTGTGGCGCTTGAAGAGGTGTTGGCAGAGCATGAGGTGGATGTGGAGGTGGTTCTTCCGCCTGGTCGGGTGAGGATCGCGCGTGTGCGGGCGGCAAAGGGCCTATCTGAGGAGGAAATATGCGCAAAGCTACGCGCCACCCGTGCGGTAGAGTTTGCTGAGCCTGATTATCTCCTCCCCCTCATTGCCATTCCGAATGATCCGGGGTATTCATCGCAATGGTTCCACCCGAAAATCAATACCCCGGGTGCGTGGGACGTTACGCAGGGTTCGTCAGCGGTTATTGTGGCCGTATGCGACACGGGTGTTGAGTCAACCCATCCTGACCTGGCTGCCAACCTGCTCCTGCCCGGCTACAACTCCGTGGATGGGTCGACGAACACTACGCCCGTTCACTGGCATGGCACAGCGGTGGCCGGTTGCGTTGGCGCAGTTGGCAATAATGGCCTCGGCGTTGCTGGGGTCAACTGGACAGTAAAGATCGTGCCTGTGCGAGTGAGCAACCTTGGCAGTGGCAGTGCTTATCTGTCCGATATCTACCGCGGCATCATCTGGGCTGCTGATCGCGGCGCGAAGGTGGTGAACCTCAGTTATGATGCTGCCGACAGCGCCACGGTCAACAGCGCGGCCCAATATCTCCGCGCGCGTGGCGGCCTCCTCTTTGTCGCTGCCGGAAACAGCGGGGTTGATCCTGGTTATCCCGATTATGCTTCCTTCGTCGCAGTTGGTGCCACGAACACTGCCGACACGAAGACCAGTTGGTCCAACTACGGCACTTATATTGACATCGTTGCGCCCGGCGAGTCCATTTATACCACCTACACGAGCGGCGGCTATGCCAGCGTCGCAGGCACTTCCTTCGCCAGTCCGATTGCCGCGGGCGTGGCGGCGCTGATTTATGCCCTCAACCCCGCCTTCACCCCAGATCAGGTTGAGCACCTCATTTTCACCACCTGCGTGGACCTTGGGGCACCGGGGGAGGACAACCTTTACGGTTACGGGCGCGTAAACGCCGCCGCGGCGGTGGCCAAGGCGAGCGAGGCGCTCGGCAACAGCCCCCCTACCGCCGTTGCCTCCGCTGTGCCTACTGGTGGTGATCTCCCGCTGACGGTCACTTTTGACGGTTCGGCATCAACCGATCCGGACGGGACAATCGTCGCCTACCTTTGGGACTTCGGTGACGGCGCCTACGATTCTGGTGTGACGACTGTGCATACCTACACGAGTGCGGGTACATATACCGCCACCCTGCTCGTCCGCGATAATCTCGGTGCCACCGCCACCGACACGGTAGTCATCATCGTCACCGACAGTAACGCCATCAATGCTCCCAGCAACTTGGCCGCCAGGGTGGCAAGCCGCGTGGTGACATTAACCTGGCGCGACAATTCGGGCAACGAAGAAGGCTTCCGCATTGAGCGCGGCGTCAAGAGCAAGAAGGATATCTCTTGGCAAGTTATCGGTGTGGTGGGCGCTAACGTTACGACGTTCGCCGAGACGCTCAGCCCTGGAACTTACTACTATCGCGTTCGAGCCTTTAACGACACTACGGGCCGCACCTCGGCTTACTCAAATACCGTGCAGGTGCAGGTGAGCAAAAAATAAGCGGCGGTTCGGCATGGGGTTATTGCGTTGTGCGATGAATTAGGTATAATTAGGGGGTGTGAGGACGAAAAAGAAGAGGAGCCACAGGTTTTCCTGAGGGGAAGGAGGTGGAGAGCATGGTGAAAGCGCGAATGTTGCTGGGGCTGTTGCTGGCGATGGTGATGATAGTCGGGAGCGGTTGTGTCGTCACCAAGGCCAAGTATGACGCTGAGGTCAAGCGGCAGCGGGAACTGACAGCGCAAGAGGCGAAGAAGGCCGCAGAAGCTCAGACGGCTGCCGAGAAAACGAAGGCCGATCTTGCGCTGGCCCAAAAGCAGATTGACGACCTCAAGGCCCAGTTGGCCAAGGCGCAGGCGGACCTCAAGGCCGCCCACGATGCCATTGCCAAGGAGAAGGCCGCCTCGGCTGCTGCACTCCGGGCTGCTGAGGACCAGAAGAAAGCTGCCGAGCAACAGGCAAAGCAGGCTATGGCCGAACTTGCGGCAACACAGGCTAAGGTTGCCGATCAGGCTAACAAAATCAGGGAACTTGAGAAGCAGATTGAGGAACTGAAGAAGCCCAAACAGCCGGCGTAATAAATAAAATGAAGTCGAGCATATCCACTGCGGTGGGTTAGCCGTAGGAGCGGAGGCTGTGGGCGCGCGAGGCATCTCACACAGCCACGTGAGGTGCCTCGCGCCTTTTCCTCCCCTTCCTCCCTCAGCAGTTCGGGAACCATGCGCGAGGCAGGGGGGCGCAGCCTGTCATCGGGCGTTTATCGTTCGTCCCCTCCCCTGCCCTTCCTGCTCTTCGGCAAGAGCGCGCGTAGTAGTTCGTGCCCCTCGCGCATTCGCAACAACAGGCTAAGCACCAGGAATGCAGCACTGCCCGCCAGGGCGGGGACAAAGACGGCCACCAACTGAAAGCCAAGGCCTTCACCGCGCATTCCCCCTGCCCTGCTTGCGCCCCCCTGCCCTATCGCCGCAAGTGTTGCCCAGGCAGCTAGGGCTGCGGCGACGCCGCAGCCTGCACAGCGTCCGAGTGATGTCCAGACTGGCCTTGTGAACTGCGGCACTCCTTCCCGGTCTGAGAGACCGTCAAGCCGTGCGTCCAGCGTCCGCAGCAGGAGGAAGAAATTGACCGCCGCCGAAATGCTAGTTGTCAGGGCCAAACCGCGCTCGGCCATGGGCCAGACCAAGATAAGATTCAGGACTACGTCCAACGCCACGATGCCCATGGCTATGCGCACCGGCGTCCGCGTATCCTGCAGGGCGTAGAATGCCCGCGTCACTACCTGCACCCCGCAATAGGCCCAGAGGCCGGCGATGTACCAAGCAAGCACAGCTGCGGTGCGCCTTGCCGATTCTGGGTCAAACTCGCCACGGGTGTACACGAGGCACACAATCGGTTCGCGCAGCACAATGCCCATGGCCACCGCTGGGGTGGCGAGGAAGAAAGCCATCCGGAGCGCGCTGACCGTTTCCTCCGCAAAGCCGGTGCGGTCGCTTCCTGCCACCCGCCGCGCCAGTGCCGGAAAGACCGCCGTTGCCAGGGCGATGCCGATGACTCCCACGGGCAACTCCATCAGGCGGTCGCCGAAGTAGAGCGCCGCCAGTGCCCCGTCACCGGGAATGCATACCTCTGCTATGACGCGATCAAAGAGGACGTTGAGCCGGGTGACGCCCATGCCTACGACCACCGGCAACATCAGCAACGCCACGCGGCGCAGGTTGTCGCTGTTGCTGGTCAGGGTGAGGCGGGGCGTCAGGCCGATTCGTCGCGCGGCGCCGAGTTGGATGAGCAGTTGCAGCACGCCGGCCAGGACAATCGCCGCCGCCACGCCACCAATCCCCAGCCACGGCGTGAGAAAGAGCAACCCTCCAATCCACACCAGGTTAAGGACGACGGGTGAAAGCGCTGGCACGAGGAAACGTCCGTGTGCCTGCAGCGCAGCAATGACAAGGGCGGTTAGGCAGATCAGGGGGGCATAAGGCAACATCGCTTGGAGCAAGGTGACGAAGAGGCGGCCTTTTGATGATGGCCCCGAAAAGGCATGCCATACCACGCAGCCGAGTCCACCGAGGAGCACAAGGCCGAGGAGGATGAACAGTACCCAGGAGAAGGTGGCCGAAAAGAGATCGCGGGCATCCTCTCCCCTGCCCTTTTCGCGCAGTTCCGTGTAGATGGGGATGAAGGCAGCACTCAGGGCACCCTCACCGAAGAGGGCACGGAAGAGGTTCGGTATGGTGAAGGCGAGGACGAACGCGTCCATTGCTGCACTCGTGCCGAAGACGTAGGCGCCGAGCATATCACGCAGCAGACCGAGAATGCGGCTGAGGAAGGTGGCGGCCCCGACAACCTTGGCATGGCGCAGCGTCGCGTGCTCTTCAGCCACGGGTCAGCCCCGGCGCGAGATGTCGGACGGGTCAGGTGCGACAGCCCGAGCCTTGCTCTGGGTGGACAAAATCGCTGCGGGCGGGCTGGCCTTTCTCGCCCGCCCCGCCGCGCGCTTTGTCCTTAATCCCTCTTGAGCCATTCGGTGTGGAATACGCCCTCGCGGTCGATGCGCTGGTAGGTGTGCGCGCCGAAGTAGTCACGCTGCGCCTGGATGAGATTCGCCGGCAGGCGAGCCCGGCGATAACTGTCGTAATAAGCCAGAGAAGTGCAAAACGCCAGGCAGGGGATGCCCAACTTGGTCGCCGTGCTCACACACTCACGCCAGTTGGCCTGCCGCCGATGCAGGGCCTGGCGGAAGAACGGCGCCAGCATAAGGTTCTTCAGTTCAGCCTCGGCAGCGTAAGCCTTCTTGATGGGATCAAGCAACTTGGAGCGGATGATACAACCGCCCTTCCAGATGCGGGCGATCTCGGCGAGATTGAGGTTGTAGTTATATTCCTTGGAGGCGGCAGTCAGAAGGCCCATGCCTTGGGCATAACTGGTGATGACGGAGCAGTAGAGGCCATCGCGGACGTTCTGAATGAATTTTGCCCTGCTGCCCCGATACTTGAGGCCCGGACCGCGCAGGCGCTTTGCCGCGGCGACCCGCTCTGTCTTGTAGGCCGAAAGGATGCGCGCGTGCACTGCCGCGTCAATCGTCGGGATGGGATAACCCACATCCAGCGCATCCTGCGAGGCCCACTTGCCTGTTCCCTTCTGGCCAGCGGTGTCCAGTATCTTGTCCACCAGCATTCCCCTGCCCAGGTCGTCCTTGCGCACCAGACAATCGCGAGTGATCTCCATGAGATAGCTACCGAGTTCGGCGTCGTTCCACTCAGCGACGATTTCTCCAATTTCCTGTGTCTTCAGGCCGAGGCCGGTGCTCAGCATATCGTATGCCTCGGCGATGAGTTGCATGATGCCGTATTCAATGCCGTTGTGCACCATCTTGACGTAATGGCCAGCGCCACGCGGGCCCATGTAGGCGCAACAGGGACCATCCTCGGTCTGCGCCGCGATCTTGCACAGAACGTCGGCGACCAGGTCGTAGGCCTCCTTCTGCCCGCCGGGCATGATGCTCGGACCTTTGAGCGCCCCCTCTTCGCCGCCTGATATCCCGGTGCCGATGTAGAGGAAACCATCCTTTTCCAAGTCCAGATTCCGGCGTTCGGTGTCCTTGAAGTGTGAGTTGCCGCCGTCAATCAGCAGGTCGCCCTTTTCCATGTGCGGCCGTATCTGCCGGATGAAGTCGTCCACCGCCTCACCTGCCTTGACCATGAAGAGAATACGCCTCGGGCGCTCCAGTAGTCGCATGAACTCCTCAATCGTGTAGGCCGCGGCGAGCCCAGCTGCCTCTCCGCGCTGCTGCATAAACTCCTTCGTTCGTTCAGCGGTGCGGTTATAGACGACGGTCGGAAAACCCTTACTCTGCATGTTCAGGGCCAGGTTCTGCCCCATAACCGCCATGCCAATCACACCAATGTGTCGCGTCGTCATGACCACTTCTCCCTTTCAACTCAACATCGCCGCCATTTTGCCCGCTGGAGTGCGTGCCCCGCGGTCGCGGTTGATGTAATACGGTTCACGCACAAAATCATACTTGACAAACCATGCAGGGTCAAGCCCATCCTCTGACGCCCTCTGGCATTGGCAAGAAACCTCGTGGGCTGATTATAATAGCCATTGACGAGTGGGAAGTTAGCGTGGTTGTGGGCGCGCCGAAGAGTCGCAAGGCCGTCGTCGGTTGACAGTTTCCTCGAGACAGGAAAGGCAGCATCACATGAGAAGCCCGGGAGACAGTGATATTGCATCTGTGGCATGGTGGGTGGGAGTCATGATTCTGCCATTTGCACTCGCGGTCTTGCTGTTTGTGGCCGATTCGGTGACACTTGCGGATGAGGTTGAGTTGGTGAGTGGCATTCGCGTCCAGGAAAAGTATGAGGCCGTCCGCCTCGCCTTGGAGAAAGGCGAGGCCGACCATGCCCAAGCACTTCTGGATAGCGCCGCTGCATCCACTGGTAAGCCGTTCCCGGAGAACTACTGGGAACTGGGCCAGTCGCTGGAGAAAGCACGGCTATGGGAGGCGGCGCTGTACTGCTATGACAAGGTGCTCAACCAGCCCTTGCCTAGCGGGCACCCGAATGTGCGGCGGGCGCGGCAGGCCATGGTGCGCCTCGTTCAACAGGCCGTGGACGTCAGCCGGGTGCGCAATGGTGATCACGAGGCCAGTTGCCGCGGCTTCATCGGGCCGGTGAGTGTCCGTGTTGCGGTGCGGAATGGTCGCCTCACTGCTTGTCAGATTGTTGGCGATTACCGCGAAAGCCGTGACTGGCACCCACAGCGGCCCAACGTAAAGGCGCGTGACGTCATTCCCCCCAAGATCGTGGAGAAACAGGGCTTGGCGGGTGTGGATGCCGTGACGGGTGCGACAATCAGTTCTCACGTCATCATTGCTGCGGCGGGCCGCGCCCTGCTGCGCGGTACCGCTCCTCGGCAAACGCCGGCCACGATGCCATAGCTACGTCGATGCCAGCTCAGGAGTGATGGCCCGGTTCCGTGAAGGGGAACAACAGCTCCGGGCTCCGTTCACTTGTGGGGTGGCTAGTTTTGGGCGGTGGGTGCGCGAAACACCTTACCACAGGCGCGGCAGCGGACATCCTTGCTGGCGAAGGCCAATGGGATGCGTAACAGCTTGGCGCAGTGCGGACATGGCGCGCGCATTGCCGCCTTGGGCTCCGGCGTGGCCTTGGTGGGTGGTGGCTCGGCCGCCCTGCCGGGTGGGCGCAGCGTGAGGGGGGCGCGCATCTCTGCGACGTCCTCCTCTGTCGCCTCAAACCCGGCGGCCCGCAGCCATGCCGCAAAACACATCGGTCCGGTTCCTTCGTAACCGAACTTGAACATCGGCTCCAAAACTTGCCGGTGGCCGTCGGCAAAGATTGCCTCAATCTCACCAGATGTGTCAAGGTTGACTTCCACCACCTCGCCATGTTCGGCGATGAGGTCTCTTGCGTTTTGTGCTGCAACTTCGTCGTACACGTTCCTGCCCTTTACCGGCCTGCGGCTTGATGCCTTCTCAAATTGCCCGCACAAACGACGTGCTGGGTGCGCACAGCCAACATGGTATGTAGCGACCGCCATATCGTCAAGTCGAGTGGAACCTGCCCGCAAACTCGGCCAGCATGTCCCCTCCCCTATGCCTCGCGGGTTTTATTCGAAGAACTGTTTCTCTGGCGGGCTGTACGCTCGGGGTTGCTGTCGGCTAATGCCGTTATGCTTGGACGGGAGGCGCTGTGGCAACTGTACAACCAGCGGTGGCACAGAGATTTACCAGCGGGCGTAAGCACGAGGCGCCCAGAAGGTGGCCTGGACGGTGTTCGTTTCTGATGGTGTCTTGATATTTTCGCATTTTCGTGTATACTTAAATGTATGAGTAACAAAAAAGTTGCGGAGGCTCGGCGCATCTTTCGGGCTCTGTCCGTGGAGACGCGCCGCCGGATACTGAACCTCCTGACACGGCGGGGGCTGTGTGTTGGTGCGCTCTCCAATCTGGTGGGCATATCCGCCGGCGCTGTATCGCAGCACCTGTGGGTGCTCCGGGAAGCAGGTTTGGTGGAGGCCGAGCGTCGAGGCCAGTTCGTGCATTACCGCGTGGCACGTGATGCGCGCAAGCGCTGTCAGTATCTTGTCCTGTCGCTTTTCAGTGAAAGGAAGGGAGCAAGGCGATGTGTTGTGGAAAAGCAAAGTGCCAGCGGCCGCGCAGGCTCAAAGGTAAGCCGGAAACGTGCTCAGCGGAGCAAGTCCGGGAGTGCCACGGGAAGGTGAAACAGCACCCGTGCGTGACGGTGCGGGGCACGAGGAAGAGCGGCAAAACATCGCGGTCATGAAGAGCGCTGCCACGTGCCGCTGACCGCTGCTTGGGCGGAGGTCTGAACCCAGCGTCGGTTTGGTGCTCCCGCCAGCGGTGTCCCCTGTTATCAGTGCTTGAAGGCGCGCTGGCCGGTGAACATCATGGCGACGGGCGGGTTGGCCTCGTTGCAGGCCTCAATGACTTCCCAGTCGCGCATTCCGCCACCAGGTTGGAGGATGGCGGAGACTCCCTCGCGTATGCCCACGTCGGCTCCGTCGCGAAATGGGAAGAAACCGTCGGATATCATCACAGAATCAATCAATCCGCCTTTCTTTTCTGCGGTCTCGGCATCAATTTCTTCTTTTTCGCGCGCGGGTCGCTCACCCCGGCGTACCGCAGCCGCATGTTCCCAGTATGCCATCCCGTACCGGCGCCAGCATATAGCGTCAGCGAACTTGGTGTAGGCCTTGCGCGCGGCAATCTCAGCCACGCCCACGCGGTCCTGTTCGCCAGTGCCGATGCCCACCGTGCAGCCGTTCTTGACGTAGATAACCGAGTTGCTGGTGACGCCCATTTCCACGGCCCAGCCGAAGATCATGTCGTCATATTCGCGCTTCGTCGGCAGGCGCTTGATGGTGTATTCCTTGCCCTTGTACACGGCGCGCGCCGGCATCAGGTCGTTCTTGTTCTTGACCCGATTGCGCTGCGAGTGCTGGACGACGATGCCGCCGTCAATGAGGGACTTGAACTCCACAACTTGGAGGCGGCGGTAGTCTTCCAGGGCGGCCATGCCGGGCAGGCGCAGGATGCGTAGGTTTTTGCGTTTGCGGAGGATGTTAGCCGCAGCAGGCTCATAGTCGGGCGCGGCCACAACTTCCACGTAAGCCAGACTGATCATGTCGGCAGTGGCCCGATCCACGCAGCGGTTGAGCACCACGCAACCACCCATGGCTGCAATGCGGTCGGCCATGTACGCCCTTTCGTAGGCTTCCAGAAGTGTGTCACTGCAGGCGACGCCGCATGGATTGTTGTGCTTCATGATGGCCACACAGGGGCGGTCCATCAGATAGCGCAGGATGTTGAGCGCATTATCCACATCGGTCAGGTTGATTTTGCTCGGGTGCTTGCCGAACTGAATCATCTCGGCTTCGGTTAACGCGCTCACCAGGCCACGGCCGGGACCGACGAAGCGCAGCGCTCCCAATTCCAGGCTGCCCTCTACCAGTTCATAGATGGCCGCCTCTTGGTCAGGGTTTTCGCCGTAGCGCAGCCCGCGCCGCACGACGTCACCGGTTTCGGGGTCCTTGATCTCCCAAGTGCGCTTGCGATAGCGCAATTTCTGGTCACCGAAGATGACCGTAAGTTCGTCAGGGAAATGATCTTCGCGCACTTCGAAGTACATCTTGCGGTAATCGTCCATGTTCTGCTCTCGCGTGGCTCTAGAAGCGTTATTGGGAAAGATGCCGGCGCCGCTCCCCGTTTCCATATCGGGAGAGGGTGGTATTGTAGTCGCAACAAGTGGTGCGGTCAAGGCGTTGACCGTAGCGTTATAGAATGGGAAAATGTGGACGAATGACAGGAAATGATATATGTTGCGCATTTTGGCCGATGAAAACATCCCGTTGGTGCGCGAGGCCTTTGGACAGTTGGGCGACGTGCACCTCCTGCCAGGACGGGCGCTGTCAGCAACGACAGTGCGTGATGCCGATGTCCTCCTCGTGCGCTCGGTAACACCTGTGAACGCAGCACTTCTGGACGGCAGCCGGGTGCGGTTTGTGGGCACGGCAACCATTGGTACCGACCATGTGGACGAGGATTACCTGCGCCGCCGTGGCATTCGTTTCGCCTATGCCCCTGGGTCTAATGCGGATAGTGTCGCTGACTATGTCACCGCAGCCCTCATTGAGGTGGCGGCTCGCTTGCACATGACGCTACGCGGCCGCAGCCTGGGCGTCGTAGGTGTAGGCAACGTGGGCAGCCGTGTGGTGCGGCGCGCGTTGGCATTGGGGATGAGTGTGCTGAAGAATGACCCGCCCCTGGCTCGCGTTACCAGTGATCCGACATATCTGCCCCTGGATGCATTGATGGAGTGCGACTTTGTTACACTCCATGTGCCGTTGACTCGCGCCGGACAGGATGCGACGTATCACCTGTTTGACGCTGGCCTGCTGCGGCAACTGAAGCGTGGTGCGGTGCTTATCAATACCGCCCGTGGTGCCGTGGTGGATAATGGGGCGCTGCTGGCCGTGCTGCAATCCGGCCACCTCGCTGCGGCGGTCCTTGATGTGTGGGAGAATGAGCCTGACATCCGTGCGGAACTGCTGGAGCGGGTGACGATCGGCACACCGCATATCGCGGGTTACTCACTTGACGGCAAGGTGAATGGTACGGTGATGCTGCATCGGGCGCTTTGTGAGTTCCTGGGTGTGCGAGACGAATGGCGGCCGGAGATACACGTAGCGCCGCCGGAGGACGCTGTAATTGAGTTGACTGCCCCCGCGGTTGCCACCAGTTCTGAGCCCTCGGCCGACGCTTGTCTGGCCGCTGTTGCCACGGCGGTGCGCCATGTTTACGACATCTGGCGCGACGATGCTGCCCTCCGGTGCATTCTGAACCTCCCGCCCCACCAGCGTCCCCAATACTTTGATCGTCTGCGCAAGGAATACCCTGTGCGACGAGAGTTTTCGCGCTATACTGTGTGCCTGAGGATAAACGTCTGCCCCGAGACAGCGCAGGTACTTGAAGGCTTGGGATTTCGGGTGGAGGTGCTGCGACCTGTTGCCGATGCCGATGGCCCGAAGATGAATGACACAGAACAGGGTTGATGGAACAGAAAGGAAACTGAGCGTGGCGCTGTTGGCAGAGAAAGCTTATCGCGATCGTTTTCTTACGCGTGATGAACTGGCGGCGGTGGTCTCAGAGACGCTGGCCCAGACACCTCTTGCCGGAAAGAAGGTTCTGGCCATCATTCCGGACACCACCCGCACCTGCCCGGTGGGCGAGATGTTCCGCCTTTTCTGTGACAATCTGTGCGAACGTGTGCGGCGGCTTGATTTTCTGATTGCGTTGGGCACTCACCCGCCCTTGAGTGAAGCACAGATTGACAAGTTGCTGCAGATGAGCGCCTCCGACCGACGCCAGAAGTATCCTGGCGTCGGCGTTTTCAACCACGAATGGAACAATCCTCGCCAACTCCGTACCATCGGCGTTATCTCGGCTGACGAGATTGAGTGTATCTCGGAGTGCCTGATGCGCGAGGAGGTGATGGTCCAATGTAACAAGATGCTCTTTGAGTACGATCACCTTTTGGTCATGGGGCCGACTTTCCCGCACGAGGTGGTGGGGTTCTCCGGCGGCAACAAGTATTTCTTTCCCGGTGTCTCGGGGCCGGAGGTCCTCAACTTCTTCCACTGGCTCGGTGCGGTGATTACCAATCCGGTCATCAACGGCACGAAGATGACGCCGGTGCGGCGCGTAGTGGACCGCGCGGCAGCGATGATAACGCTACCCAAACTGTGCTTCAGTCTGGTCACCGCACATGAGGGGGTGCGGGGCATTTTCGTAGGCACGCCGGAGGCGGCGTACGACCGCGCCGCCGACCTCAGTGCCGCCACACAGATTGTGTACAAGAAACGGCCCTTCTCGCGCATTTTGTCCATGGCCCCACGCATGTATGACGACATATGGACCGCAGGCAAGTGCATGTACAAACTTGAACCGGTCCTAGCTGATGGCGGTGAACTCATCATCTATGCTCCGCACATTACTGAGGTCTCCTATACTCATGGCCGTATCCTTGACGAAATCGGCTACCATGTGCGCGATTACTTTCTCAAGCGCATGCAGCAGTTCGCTCACTACCCACGGGGCGTCTTGGCTCATTCTACCCACGTCAAGGGCATTGGGACGTTTGTGGACGGGAAGGAGAAACCACGCGCGCAGGTAGTTCTGGCAACGCGCATCCCGAAGAAGCGGTGTGATCGCATCAACCTCGGCTACCGTGACCCCGCCACAATCTGCCCGGAGGAATGGCAGGGACGCGAGGACGAGGGCATTCTGTGTGTGCCCAACGCGGGCGAGTATCTCTTCCGTCTGGCGGATGGTACAGTGCCGCGCATACCGCCAGAGGCATGAGCCGGCCTTCCTACCGCCGTCGGTCCCACCGACATGGACGTGAGGGGTCGGCAAACTGGGGGTGACGAACGCATGCCTGAAAAATTACAGACGCTCGCAGAGTGGGTCGGTGGCCGGGTAATTGGTGATGGCAGCGTGATAATCCGGCATGTGCGTCCAATTACCGAAGCCGGTGAGGGTGATATCACATTCTTGAGCAACCCGCGCTACCGCCGTCTGGTTGAGCGCACGAACGCATCGGCAGTTATAGTCCCCCCCGAATTTTCACACCTGAAGCGCAACCTCCTTGTGTGTGAGAATCCGTATCTCGCATTTGCCAGAGTATTGGAGCTACTTTACCCCCCTCCCCCACACCTGCGATACCGCGGCGTTGAAGCCGGGGCCTTGGTCCATCCCACTGCCGTCTTGGGCAATGGTGTGAGTATCTGGTCGGGCGCCTGCGTAGGCGAACGGACACATATCGGCGATCACACCATTCTCATGCCCGGCGTCTTCGTCGGCGAGGATTGTCGGATTGGCTCAAATTGTGTCCTGCACCCCAATGTCGTGCTTTACCACGGCACTGTACTGGGCAACCGCGTCACGATTCATGCCAACAGCGTGGTGGGCAGCGAGGGTTTCGGGTTCGCGCCGGACGGAGTGAGGTATCACAAGATTCCGCAGGTGGGCATCACGGTCATAGAAGACGACGTCAGCATCGGTGCCAATACCACCATCAACCGCGCGGCCATGGGCCGCACGCTCATCCGCCGTGGTTGCAAGATTGACAGCCAGGTCATCATCTCCCACAACGTGGACCTCGGGGAGGATTCGTTGGTGGTCTCGCACGTCGGGATTGCTGGCACTACGAAGATTGGACGGCATGTGACGATCGCCGGCATGGTGGCCGTGGTGGGGCACATCACTATTGGTGACAATGTCACAGTCGCCGCGGGGTCGCTGGTAACGCGCGATCTGGCACCAGGGCGCACCTATTTCGGCACGCCCGCACGGCCGATTGCCGAGACGCGGCGCATTCTTGCTGCAATGCGCGACCTGCCAACCCTGCGCCGGCGCGTAGCCCATCTGGAGGCACGCTTGGCGGCGCTGGAGAAGCGTGCGGTGCCGCACGGTCAGCGAACGACAGACCTGGGAAGCCAGAGGGGGGGAAACCGTGACTGAGGGACAGCGTGCTCGGCTGTTGGCGGATATGCTTGAGCGGCAAAGCCAACTGGATCGTGATCCCCATCGCCCCCAGTATCATCTCCTGCCGCCCGCTAACTGGGCCAACGATCCCAACGGAACTATCCAGCATGGGGGCGAGTATCATGTATTCTACCAGCACAACCCCTTTGAGCCCTGGTGGGGGGCCATGCACTGGGGCCACGTTGTCAGCCGTGATCTGGTCCACTGGGAACATCTGCCGATTGCGCTGGTACCCGGGCCGGAAGCGTATGACAAGGACGGCATCTGGTCTGGCTGTGCAGTGGTGCACGAGGGCGCGCCGTCAATCCTCTACACCGGCGTCCAGCCAGAGGTACAGTGCCTGGCCACTAGCGATGACAACATGCGCACTTGGCGCAAGCACCCATGGAATCCGATAATAGGTCAGCGCCCGCCGCGTTTGTCGTTGACCGGCTTTCGTGACCCGTTTGCCTGGCGCGAGGGCGAAGAGTGGTATCTCGTGATCGGCTCTGGCATCTGTGATGTCGGCGGCGCGGCGTTGTTGTATCGCTCAAGTGACCTGCGCGCTTGGGAGTATCTGCACCCACTCCATGTCAGCAGTGTTGCTGAGACAGGCAAGATGTGGGAGTGCCCAAATTTCTTCTCAGTAGGTGGCAAACACCTGCTGGCGGTCTCAACGCTGGGCAAGGTTGTGTGCTTTCTCGGCGAGTATTCCGAGTTGCGTTTCATGCCGGAGAGGCAATCCGACATGGACCTCGGCAACTGCTTTTACGCGTCTAATTGTCTTCTTGACGATAAGGGCCGTCGGATCATGTGGGGATGGGCTCCGGAGAAGTACGATGTCGAAGCCAAGAAGGCGTCGGGGTGGGCGGGGGTGCTGACTTTGCCACGTGAAGTTTTTCTTCATCCCGATGATACTCTCGGCATCAGGCCGGTACCAGAACTGCGGGTGTTGCGCGGGCGGCACTGGCATTTTGCCAACCTGTGCCTTTCTGGTTACTCCGTTGAGGTTCTTCCCGATGTCGCGGGTGACCAACTTGAGATTGCCGCCGAACTACAGGCCGATGGAGATGCGCAGTGCGGTTTGAGCGTGCGGCGCACGTTGCCAATGGCTTCTCGGTCCGCTCGGGCGGGCGAGGAAACACTCATCGTTTGGAACGTGGCCGAAAACACGCTGTGTGTGGATGCCAATCGGTCGAGCCTTGACCCAAAGGCGGCGAAGTTTGTCGTCGGCGGTTCCATAGGTGCACATGGTGCTGGCCTGCTGCAGCTCCGTGTTTTCCTTGATCGCTCCATCGTGGAGGTGTTTGCCAACGAGCGCGCGGTCTTGACCACGCGCGTCTATCCCGCGTGCCGGAACAGCCTAAGTGTCGCGCTCTTGGCACGTGGGGGGCGTCTCAGGGTGCGGGCGCTAGATGTGTGGGAGATGAAATCCATCAGGGGAGAACAGTGCTTATGAGTTCTGGGCAAAGCATTGCGGGTGTGCCCCGCCCCGTGCTGGATGCCGTGCCTCACCCATGACTCGCCATTGCTGTCGTCTTTCCTTCTACCAGTCTGCATGGCAAAATACCAGGTATGAGCGCGAAGTTAGGTATTATTGCGGGCATGGGCAGGTTTCCAATTCTGGTGGCCCAGGGTGCACATCGCCAGGGCATCCAGGTAGTGGTGGCGGCACTCCGCGACCATGCCGACACCGCGCTCGCGGCATACGCGGAACGTTTTGAGTGGGTAAGCGTCACACAAGTCGGCGCCATTGCCGATCTCTTCCGGCGTGAGGGGGTACGCGAGGTGGTATTAGTCGGCGGCGTGGACAAGAAGATAATGTTCTCGCCACTTGCGCTCCTGCGGTACCCGCCCGACGCTCGTGCCCTCAAGTTGTGGTATCAGCGCCTCAAGGATCGCAAAGACAGCCACATCCTGGCCACGTTCGCCGGTGATCTGGCGGCTGATGGTATTGAGATTGTCAGTTCTATCAAGTATTTGCCCGAAAGCCTGGCGCGCGCTGGGACGATGACACGCCGTGCCCCAACTGCCCGCGAGGCGGCGGATATCGCCTTCGGCAAACACATCGTCAGCGCTCTGGCTGACCTTGACGTTGGCCAGAGCATCATCGTCAAGGATAAGGTGGTAGTGGCGGTGGAGGCCATTGAGGGAACAGATGAAACAATCCGGCGCGGCGGTCAGTTGGCTGGTGGCGAGGCTGTGCTTATCAAGTTCAGCCGTACTCACCAGGACATGCGTTTTGATGTGCCCACCACGGGTTTAGAGACTGTGCGTGTTTGCACTGCGGCCGGTGTTTCCGCCATCGCTCTTGAAGCTGGGCGTGTCGTAATGCTTGATCGCGACGACATGATTGCTGCTGCAGATCAGGCAGGGATTGCCATTTTTGGTATCTCGCGCCAATGAGGGAGGTGGCACTGTTCATTTTGGCGCTCGGAGTTGGGCGCGGAAGATGCGGGAGACATGCCGCACGCCTGAATGCAAGCCGCTCGACTGGGGGTGCATAACTTTTCAGTTATCGCAGTGCGTTGGGCTGGGGTATCCTTGCGGTGATTATAGTGACGGAAGACGGGGAACTCAATGTGAGATCGGTACCAATTCCCTCTGCGCCTTGCGCAGCGTCTGGGCGCGGGGAATAATGCCAGCGAGTAGAACATGTTCCACGCGGTGATTCTGGCCGGAGGCAGCGGCAAGCGGTTCTGGCCACGCAGTCGCGTTCGTCGCCCGAAACAGTTGCTGTGCCTCACGCAGCGTCCGCATCGCGGGCGAACGTCCGCACCCACGCTCATTCAGGCAGCGGTGGCACAACTGCGGGGGTTGTTCTCGCTGCAGCGCATGTTGATTGTTACCAATCGTGCGCAAGTGGCAGCGACGCGATCTCAACTGCCGGGTTTTCCTGCGGAGAATATCATTGGTGAACCGGAGAGCCGCGACAGCGCCGCAGCAATTGGCCTGGCCGCGGTGATGCTGCGCTGTCGCGATCCTGACGCGGTCATGGCGGTGATGCCGGTAGACCAGCAGGTACGCCCACGTCGGCGGCTGCACCAGGCGTTGCGCCTTGCTGCCAATCTCGCGGCGGAAAATCGTCTTCTAGTTACGTTCGGCGTGCGACCACGGGAACCATCTGTCCTCTTCGGTTACATTGAGCGAGGCGTGCCATTGCGGGTAACGACCCCCCTGCCCTTTCCCGTTTTTCGTGTGGCGCGCTTCTGGGAGAAGCCAAACAGCGCACGGGCCGCGTGTTTCGTGCGCAGCGGCCGACATTACTGGAACAGTGGCGCCTTTGTGTGGCGTGCCGACGACATCCTTCTGGCAATCTCCCGGCATGCTCCCGTGCTTGCGGCCGGTCTGAAACGGATAGAGTCGGCCATGGGGCATACACGATTCAATCGCGCGCTGGCGCGGGAGTACACCTCCCTGCCGCGAATATCAATTGACTACGCGGTCATGGAAAAAGCGCGTAATGTCGTCGTTGTTGCCGTAGACTACGAATGGAATGACGTCGGGTCTTGGCTGGCCCTGGCGCGGTTGTGTCCTCAGGATGCCGCCGGCAATACTTGGCAGGCCGAACACGTGGCCTTGGATACGCAAGGCTGCATTGTTGCCGCCGAACGGGGGCATCTCATCGCCGCGCTGGGAGTGCAAAACCTGATTATCGTGCACACGCACGATGCGACGCTGGTATGCGACCGTGCCCGTGCTGCGGATGTCAAGGTTCTCGTTGACCTCCTGGCAAGGCGGGGGTACCATCAGTATCTGTAATAGCGGTGGTTGCACGGGGTATAGGAGCATGATGGGCAGGCGAATGAACGGCGCAGCACAGCAGGAGATGTGGCAGCGATGATCGGCTGGTTGAAAGTAGAGGCGGGATTTCAGAGCGGCCGTGCCTTCCAACTCCGCGAGGGCGAGACCTTCTACATCGGCCGCGACAAGAAAAATAACTATAGCATCCCGCTTTCGCAGGCGTCACGCGTGCATTGCAAGATCGAGAATCGCGGCGGCACATTCAGCATCACCGACCTGCAGAGCAAGAACGGGACGTTCGTCAACGGGGAACGCATAGAGTCACGGCCATTGCGCGATGGGGACGTTATTGAAGTGGCGCGCAGTCGCCTGCGTCTGACGCTGGAACCGGAGACTGATGAGAAGACCCCACCGAAAAGTATGCCCGTCATCATTGCTCCGCAGCCCCGGGTCATGACAACCGTGTCTTCGCCGAGCGCGGTGCTGCCGCGTGCTCTTGCGGCTGAGGGTCTGGTGTTCAGCGATGAGGAGCGCGCTTATGTCGGGCGCCTCTTGGGAAACGTCAAACTGATCAGCGCAGTTTACGCTGGCAGCCGCAGCCGCGTCTTCAAAGGAGTTGAGTCTGAAAAGAATCGTGTCGTTGCGGTAACCATGTTGCCACTGGCCCTGGCCGAAAACCGCGAGGCAGTACGCTGGTTCGTTGAGGGTTGCAAGCGGAGTGGTGCCTTGCGTCATGAGGATGCCCTGCCTATCCTCCGCGGCGGGCGCGAGGGTAAAGCGTACTATCATGTAACGCCGTACATGGAACAGCAGAGCGCGCAGGTAATCTTCCGCAAGGTGGCCGAGACCGCGCGGGCAGTGATGGACAAGGCGAAGCATGGCCACCAGGCACTACTTCTAGCTAAACGTGCCCTGCAGGCGGTCATCCACGTTGCCCGTGCCCTGGAACACGCCCACCAGCATGGTGTGCTTCACGGCGGCCTGCGGCCCACCAAGATCCTGTTCAATGAATACGGCATAGCGAAACTGGCGGGGTTGGGCTTTGACAACGGCCCCGGACCTGGTTTTGTTGCAGATGGGCCGCCGGCTCAGTATCTTGCCCCCGAACAAAAGCGTCCCGACGGCCAAGTGGACCATCGCAGCGATATCCACAGTCTGGGCCTGACCTTATACTTCATGCTCACGGGGCGGCTTCCTGTGCGCCTACCCAACGGTCGGGTACAGTCGCCGCGGGAGTTGAACCCCGCCGTCCCCGAGTCGGTGTGCCGTATCGTGGAGAAGATGATAGAGCTGGACCCTGGCGACCGCTACCTTTCCTATGGACATCTTCTGCACGACCTGCGTTGGGTGCTGCGCGGAGAGAGCTGGCCGCGGGAAGAGTAGGCTACTACGGGAAGGAAACATCATCAGTAAATGTGCAGCAACCGGCTGAAAGCAGCCATGGATGAAGACGTTACGCGTCCATCTGGTGCAAAGGCCTGGCTCCCCGGCTTGCATCGCGCGCACGTTCGGTAATTATCTCAGGTCCTCAACTATGACCGTGCCCGACCAGATCCCCTCGCGCATCAACGGCTATGAGATCCTTGACTGTCTGGGCCAGGGTGGCATGGGCGTGGTTTATCGCGCGCGCCAGACGAGCATCAATCGCATCGTTGCGCTCAAGGTGCTGCACCCCCGCTTGGCGAAAGATGCAGCCTTTGCCGAACGCCTGCGGCAGGAGGCGCGTGCTGCTGCGCAACTGAACCATCCGAATATCATTCAAGCCTACGATGCCGGCGAAGCCGACAACTACCACTACTTTGTCATGGAGTATGTTGAGGGGCGCACTGTGGCTCAGATTCTGGCGGAGTCGCGGCGCATGGATGAGCGCCAGGTTGTGGATATTGCTATACAGATTGCCCGTGCCCTTGCCTACGCCCACGAGCGCAACATGGTGCACCTTGATATCAAGCCCTCCAATATTATTGTACGTAGCGACGGTTTGGCGAAACTGGGCGACTTTGGCCTCGCCCGCCGCATCACGGAGCCACAAGAATTTGTCACTGAGAAAAAGATGATCTTCGGTACACCGCGCTACATGTCGCCCGAACACCTCGGTTTTAGCGCCAATCTTGACACGCGGAGCGACATTTATTCACTCGGTGTGACTCTCTACGAGATGCTTACTGGCGTCTCCCCCTTCTACGCGAAGTCAAAGGTGGAGACGGCGCGGCGCGTACGTGAGGAGATCCCGCCTCCCGTGCGCAGTCTGGTGCCGGAATTATCCCCTCACATTGAGGTGGTCATTAGCAAGATGATGGCCAAATGCCGCGATGACCGCTATGCAACACCGTATGAACTTTTGCGCGACCTTGAGGCGGTGAGCGCGGGTAAGCCACCGCCCGTGGCGCTGGGATTGGACAAGCTGCGCGTGCAGGAAACGGCGTTGCGCGCCACGCTGATGCGCCGCATGACCCGTTTGCTGGTTAGCGGGGTTGCCATTGCGGCCCTGGTGACGATTGCAATTCTGCTTTGGCTGGGGATGCGCACACGGTTACCGTGGCTGTTCCGCCGTGCATTGCCCAAGCCCGATGCGCCTGCTGTGGATGCGGAGGCATACCAGACGGCGCTCCGCGATGCGTTGGCGTTGGCGGAAAGTGAGAAGTTTGGCCAAGCGGTTGGGGTCCTGCGCCGGTTTGGAGAGACGCATTCCGATTCCAAGTGGCGGGCACTCAGCGAATCCGAGGTGCAACGCCTTTGCGACCGGGCGGCGGTGCTGGCTGCTGAACGTTTGCTTCAGGCCCGCCAGGCAATGCACGAGGGGCGGCTTGCCCAGGCGCGCCAGCTGGCGGAGTCTGTAGCAGCGTTTGAAATTGAAGACATCACGGTACTGGCTGGCGACCTCCTCGGCCTGATTCAGCAGCGGGAGGCAGATGAGGAGGCGGCACAGGCTGCCATGGATGCCACGAAAGCATACGAGGCGTTGGTCCGGAACCTGCCAAAACTACGCGCTACCGGTGCCTTCCGTCAGGGGGCGGAACAATGCCGTGCATTCTTGGCCCGTCACGGCAAGTCCGCACACGCTGACAAGGTTACGCAACTGGCGCAGCCGTTTGAACTTGTGACGCGTTTCCTGGACGCCGTGCTGGCGGGTGCGCGCTCTGCAATCGGCCGCCGTGTGCGGGGACTTCCGGGACCTATCGTGGCCGTCTCCGCTGACGGCATTGATTACACTCTTCGTGGCACCGAGCGCTGGGCCGCTACGTGGAAGGACCTCCAACCCCATACTCTCGCTGACCTGGCGGCCGTTGGCGGCGTGGAGCGAGCAGAGGTGCGTGATGCGGCGCTGGCGCTTTTTCTTGACGGCGTGGGCCGGCCAGCCGATGCCCGTGAGGCTGCGGGGCGTGCGCTGCAACATCGCAACCTTCCCTGCCGATCCGAGGTTGAAGAAGTAGAGTGTCGTAGCCTCTATGCTCTCGCTGAAACTGCCGTGCGGCAGGAAAGGTGGCGGGAGGCCCTCGACTACCTCCGCTCGTTGCGTGAACGGCACGCAAGTTCCGTCTTTCATCAGAGGAACCGATCGCGCATTCAGGAAATGTACAGGGAAGCAGCCCATCAGCAACTCCTGGCACAAGGTATGGTGCTTATTCCCGGCGGCCCTGTTGTAGAATACCAGACCGGTCGCCGGCGGGTGTTGCCTGATTTCTACATCAGCAAGACCGAAGTTACTAATGCCGAATATGCCGAGTTCCTGCGAGCGGTGGCGGAGAAAGGGGACGCCCTCTGGACACATCCGCTGCAGCCACGCAACAAAAGCCACAAACCGTTGGAATGGGAAACACGAGGCGAGAACGCCCCGCGCGAGCCAGTGGTGGGGGTTGACTGGTTTGATGCCTACGCTTTTGCTCAGTGGAAGGGTGGGCGGCTGCCAACTGAAGAAGAATGGGAACGGGCGGCACGTGGAGACGATGGCCGCCGGTATCCTTGGGGTGAGGAATGGGATCCGGCGCGCTGCAACTCTGCCGAGGTGGACTCTTCTGGAAGAATTGTCCGTCCCCTTGGTCTGATGCCCGTTGGTTCCTTTCCTGCCGGGGCCAGCCCGTACGGAGTCTTGGACATGGCCGGTAACGCGCGTGAATGGACGGCGGGGGTGGTAACCGGAGAACAGGACAAGGCGATTGTGCGCGGAGGCTCGTATCTTGATGGGTCCAGCGGCGTTACCACCACCAGCCGTCGTGCATATCCGCGGACTGCCCGTGACCTTGCCACAGGTTTTCGCTATGTCCTGCCCGCCCCTTGATTTGCACAGCTGCGGCGAGTGGGTAAGCCCGAGATATAGAGAGATTGCAAGTGGGAAGTAGTGACCCGGCAGCAGCGTCGGAAAACACTTTGGTCTCCCCTAATACTGTTGGACTGACGACCACTATCCCGGTTGAGGTCGTACTGGCGGCGGGCCTGCGTCCTTTAGATCTGAATAACGCCTTCATTGCTTCCGGCCGCGCGCGTGAACTAGTGGCACAGGCTGAGCGTGCTGGATTTCCGGAAAACTCCTGCGCCTGGAACAAGGGCGTTTATGCTGCCGCTCGCGCCCTTGGGTTGCGCCGCGTGATTGCTGTGACTGCCGGTGACTGCAGTAACACCCATGCGTTGATTGAGATGTTGCGCGCTGATGGGGTTGAGGTTATCCCCTTCTCCTATCCGTTTGGGAGGGATAAGCGCCTGATGCAGCTGCATTTGGAGGATTTCGCCTGTTCCCTCGGTGTAGGACTGGCGGCTGCTGAGGCTTGGAAACGGCGTTTGGACGCCATACGCGCCCTCGCCCATGAGATTGATGCTTTGTGCTGGCGTGAGCACAGGGTGCGAGGAGAGGAAAACCATTTCTGGTCCATATCGTGCAGTGATTTTTTCGGTGACCCAGCCGCTTACGAGGCGCGTGCACGAAATTTTCTGGCGCAGGCGAAGGATCGGCGACCAGAAGCGCCCCGGCTGCGCCTTGCGCTCCTCGGCATACCGCCTATTTGTGAGGGATTGTTTGACTTCCTGCGGAGCCGCGGCGCGGACATTGTTTTTGACGAAATTCCCCGTCAGTTTGCCATGCCTTACCTGACAACCTCGCTCGTGGAGCAGTATCTGCGTTATACTTACCCCTACGACGTCTTTGGACGTCTGGAAGATATACGCACGGAAATTGGCCGGCGGCGCGTTCACGGAGCGATCCACTACGTGCAGAGTTTCTGCTTCCGTCATGTGCAGGATGTCCTGATCCGGCGCAACCTGGATGTCCCGTTGCTCACGCTGGAGTGCGACCGCCCCGGACCCATTGACGGCCGCACCCACACGCGGGTGGAGGCTTTTCTGGAGATGCTTAGCGAGGGCGTCGCATGATTCCACTGCGCGACCGGAACCGTTCGCGGACGTTGCCGGTAGTGACCATCCTCTTGATCATTGCCAACGTTATTGTGTTCTTCATCGAACTCAATGCCGGGCCAGAACTTGAGGACCTGATCCGTGCCCATGCCGTCATGCCCCGTGGCGTGACACTGATGCTGCGGAACGGTGGGGTCGGCGCGGGCGAACAGGCGTGGCGCGTCTTGGCGGCCATGTTTCTTCATGGCGGCTGGCTGCATCTGATAGGCAACATGTGGTTTTTGTGGATTTTCGGAGACAACGTTGAGGACCGCATCGGCCATCCGCAATTCCTGCTCTTCTACCTCGCCGGAGGCGTGGCGGCCACTCTCACGCATGTCCTGATGCTGCCGCATGATACGCACTTTCTCATCGGCGCCAGTGGCGCGGTAGCGGCAGTTCTGGGTGCATATGCAGTCACTTTCCCTGATGCGCGTGTGCTGACGCTCGTTCCCTTCTTCTTCCTGTGGTTGGTGGAATTGCCGGCGCTGGTAGTCCTCGGCCTGTGGTTTATGTTTCAACTCATGCGCTCACTTGCTGAGCCTGTTGCGCCTTACGGCGGCGTTGCCTGGTGGGCGCACGTCGGCGGTTTTCTTTTTGGCGCGCTTATCTTCCCCTTCATCCCACGGCGCCGCGGCCTCCGATCTAGCCGAAGGTATTGACCGCCGAGGTATTTTGAGCCGGTTGGCTTCTCCGTCCCACCCGCCCTCCGCGAACAAGACACTGCATCTATTGGCGCCAGTGCGAACCATTTTCGTGGACCTGCGGATGAAATTAATCGGGGGGTGGCAGCTCCGGCCCAGTCGGGCGGATGGTGCCGCCCGAAAGTGGGGCACGGCCAGAGCTGCCGGGGGAAGCCTCTTTTCTGATTATGTTGGCCCGGCTGCGCGGTTGCTGCCCCCACAGTTGATCCCGCAACACCAGTGCACACACTGGTGTCAATAAGACGAGTGGCTGGGATTATAGAAATCTTTCGCCCTCTGTCAAGAGGAAAAATGCAGATCTTTTAGAAACGGACGGCAAATGGCAGTATGCAGGTGGTTTCCCTACATTGCGCCAGTGCGTCGTCAATACAGCAGCCGTGGCCGCTGGTGGGCAAATGCGGTTTTACTTGCGGTCCACGCAGACAGGCGAGATACGGGGCGTCTTTGGTTATGTATGTAGCTCAGAAGGCGGGAAAGTGGAGGACGCGCGGTTCCGCTTGCGGCTATTTCGGCGCGCTGCTAGAATGCCGCTATCGTAAAAGCAGTGCAGGCCGGCTCAGGACCTCCAACGGAGGAAAGTATGCAGCGACAGATGCATCGCTATGAGGCTGCCTGCTACCACATGAGTTACGGCCCGCATAAGCCGGTGTTGTGGCTCAGGTCGGGGGATACGCTTGTCGTGCGCACGCTGGACGCAGGCGGGCGTGATGAGCGGGGTCGCCGGGTGTCATTGCGCCGCCTCTGTCAGGGGCCCGGCGAACTGCGGTCTGCTGCCAATCCCCTAGTAGGACCCTTCGGTGTGGAAGAAGCGCAGCCGGGTGATGCGCTCGCCATTCACATAGAGCAAATCAGGATTACTCGGTCCACGGCGTGGTCCGCCTTTCTCCCGCACTTCGGGTGTTTTACCGATGAAGTCCCTGGACGCTTGATGCAGTTGCTGCCGCCGGTGCGCGAGCGTCGGTGTCTGTGGCGTCTGGACCTGCGACGGATGCAGGCGACGCTGCGTATGCCGCGTAGTCGCATCCGCATGGCGACCATCCCACTGCATCCTTTTATCGGCTCCATTGGCGTGGCTCCCCGCTGGGGACGGGTTGAACTCTCCCTCACTCCCGGCGAGTATGGCGGCAACATGGACTGTCCAGAAACCAGTGCGGGCAGCACCCTCATACTACCTGTCTTCGTCGCCGGCGGCCTTCTGTCGTTGGGCGACGTCCACGCCGCCCAGGGCGACGGGGAAATCTGCGGCGTGGCGCTGGAGACCACCGCCGAGGTGCGGTTGCGCATTGAGCGGTTGCCGAAAGCGCGTATTGAGTGGCCCCGCCTGTATAATAATGACTACATCGTGACCATTGGCTGTGCGCGTCCGCTTCTGGAGGCCTTCAAGATTGCGCACCGCGAGATGTTGGGATGGCTGGTGCGCGATTATGGGTTCCACCGGGATGACGCACTGCAATTGCTTTCTCAGGTCGGTCGCACGCGGATTGGCAATGTCTGCGATCCCAACTACTGCGTTGCGGCCAAGTTTCCCAGGCGATTACTCCCGCCCAGTCCAGCCGGAGGCAAAAAATGAGTGCTTGCGTCTTTTGCAGGATTGTCGCGGGGGAAATCCCCGCTGCTAGGGTTTTTGAGGACGATGCCTGCCTGGCATTCCTGGACATTGGTCCGTTGCAACCGGGGCACACGCTTCTCATACCGAAGAAACATTACGAGCGGTTGACTGACCTGCCGGCCGATGAGATGGCTCGTCTGGGCCAAGTCCTCCCGCGCCTGGCGCGTGCTGTGATGGCCGCCACCGGTGCAGCTGGACTGAACCTGTATCAGACGAATGGTGCGGCCGCAGGCCAGGTGGTGCCTCATGTGCACTTCCACCTCATCCCCCGGCGTCAGGACGACGGCCTTGGGTTCCGCTGGCAGGCAGGAAAATATGGGAGCGGGGAGATGGATTCGTGGCGCGCGCGGATTGCAGCAGCGTTCCAGACGGAAGCCGCTGCGCATGAACGTCACGCCGACACCATAACGCTGTGAGCCAGACACAAGGCCCGGAGACTTACTGCGCCTGCGCCGTGCGCCCAGCCAGTACCTCCTTCTCGTAACGGCGTACGTTCTGCAACCAGGCATCCCCCACGGGTACGTCCTGACGCAGACAGTGGTAGTTCCACACGACTCCCCATGGCAGCGCCTTGACTGACTCGGCAAGGGCCAGCCGCGTGGTGTAATCCCCCGCTGCCTCCGCGTCGCGCAGACGCGCGCTTGGCTCCAGCATGGCCATCAGGAGTGCTTGGAGCATGGCCCGCGCCCCCGTAACCCACGCCGCCACACGGTTGATGCTCGCGTCAAAGTAGTCCAGGCCGAGGTGCACGCGCCGCAGGTAGTCCCTACCCCGTACCAGTTCCTCGGCTAGTGCCCGCAGTTCATCCGTGAGGATCACCACATGGTCGCTGTCCCAGCGTATGCCCCGGCTGACGTGCAGGAGCACCTCATCAAGGAAGCAGAGGACGGCACTGACCTTATCCGCAACCGATTCGGTCGGATGGAAGTGGCCGGTGTCAAGACAGAGAATCTTGCGGCGCGTGATAGCATAGCCCAGGTAGAACTCGTGGCTGCCGACCACGTAACTCTCCGAGCCAATGCCGAAGAGTTTGCCTTCCACCGAGTCGCGGACGCAGGCCGGGTCGAGGGGTTCGGCAAAGATCTCATCCAGGGAGCGGGCGAGTATCTCGCGGGGTGTCTCGCGGTCGGCTGGCGTGTCCTTGAGGCCATCGGGAATCCAGACGTTGACGATGCATGGTGAACCGAGCGTCCGCCCCATAGCTGCGCCGATGCGACGACAGGCGATGCCGTGTTCTACCCAGAAGCGCCGTACCGACTCATCGCGGCTGGCCAGGGTAAAGCCAGAGGCGGCCAGGGGATGGGCGAAAAACGTGCCATTGAAGTCCAGGCCGAGTCGGCGCGTGCGCGCCCAGTCTATCCAGCGTGCGAAATGCTCCGGACGCAGTTCGTTGCGGCCCACCCGGCGTCCGGAGTGTTCAGCATACATGGCGTGCAGGTTGACGCGATGGCGTCCCGGAATCAGGCGAAGAGCCTGCTCCAGGTCCGCCCGTAGTTCGTCGGCGTTGCGTGCACGGCCGGGATAGTTGCCTGTGGCCACCAGGCCGCCCATCGGCCCTCCTTCCTGCTCAAACCCTGTGATGTCATCGCCCTGCCAACAGTGCAGCGACAATGCAACCCCCGACAAACGCTCCAGAGCGGCGTCGGTGTCAACGCCATAGTGAGCATATTGCTCCCTGGCAAGGGCATAGGATTTCTCCACAAGTGCCTGCGATAACCCGCTGCTCATCACACTTCTCCTTTTTGTCCGGGATTCCTTCTGGACTACATTTCCGCCGGCTAGTGTGACCGAACTGCCCTACCACTGTCAATCGCGTTGCGAGGGTGGAGACCGTCTGGCATAATGATCCTTCAGTGTCACCCGAACAGTACGCAAGGATGGTGGGCAGATGAGTAGTGATCTGGAACAATATGTTTCGCAACTTCTGGAAGAGGGGCGCATGGCGGCACGCTCGCTGGCGGTGGTTTCGCGCGCGCAGAAGGATGCCGCGCTGCGTGCAGCTGCCGACCTCCTCATGCGCGAGGTCGCTTCGCTCCAGGCGGTCAATGCTGAAGATTGCCGCGAGGCGGAGTCGGCGGGCCTGTCGCGCGCAATGGTGGACCGGCTTCGCCTGACCGGCAAGCGCATCGGCGAGATGGCCGAAGGTCTGCGCAACGTGGCCATGCTCCCGGACCCGGTGGGTGAAATCATCGCCGGCTGGGTGCGGCCCAATGGCCTGCGCATAGAGAAGGTGCGCGTCCCCATCGGCGTCATCGCCGTCATCTATGAAGCGCGCCCCAACGTGACCGCCGACGCCGCCGCCCTCTGCCTGAAGAGTGGCAATGCCGTCATACTGCGCGGCGGCAAAGAAGCCCTCCGCTCCAATGTCGCTATTCACCGCCTCCTTGTTCAAGGCCTGCGGCAGGCCGGGCTGGATGAACGCTGCATCCAGTTGATCGACACGCCCGACCGCGCCGTGATTGACCTCCTCGCCCAGGCCGAGGGAAAGCTCGACCTCATCATCCCGCGTGGGGGCGAGGGCCTCATCCGTGCCGTCATGGCGAGGGCCCGCGTCCCAGTCATCAAACATTACAAGGGCGTCTGCCACACCTACGTTGATGCCGAGGTGGACCTCGACCTTGCCCTGAAGGTGTGCATGAACGCCAAGGTGCAACGCCCTGCCGTCTGTAACGCCATGGAAACGTTACTTGTTCACGAAAAAGTGGCTCCGGCCTTCCTCCCGCAGATTGCCGCCCTCCTGCGTCAGGCCAACTGCCAACTGCGCGGCTGTCCGCGCACCCGTGCCATCCTCGGCGAAGAGACCGTAAAGGCGGCCACTGAGGAAGACTGGTACACGGAGTACAACGACCTCATCCTGAACATCCGCGTCGTTGCGTCTCTGGACGAGGCCGTGGCTCATATAGCTAAGTACGGCTCAGCACACTCGGACGCCATCTGCACCACAAACCTCCGCAGCGCTGAAGAGTTCTGCCGGCGCGTGGATTCCTCGGCGGTCTTTGTCAACACCTCAACCCGCTTCAATGACGGCGGCGAGTTCGGCTTCGGTGCCGAAATTGGCATCAGCACCGACAAACTGCATGCTCGCGGCCCCATGGCCCTGCCGGAACTGACCACCTACAAGTACATCGTACGCGGCGACGGCCAGGTGCGCGCATAGCCATCTCGCCCGCCAAAAAAAACGCCGCGCGGGCCGAAACCCGCGCGGCGTTCCTTTTCTTCTGCTGGCGACTGTTACGGCGCCGCTGCACACGTGGCGTCCACGTCAATATCAGCGGCCATGTCAAACAGATGCCAGATGAACGGGATGCCCATGCTCCGCGCCTCTTCTGACAGAAGGCCGCTGTGGAACTGGGTCCCATAGTACTGCTGGTTGCTGTTCATCGCCTGGTTGCCATAGTACAGGTAACCATTGGCCTGTCCGGGACCCGGCTGATACATGATGCGCTGTTCGGTGTCCGAGTACCAGGCGTTGTGGTAGTCACCGTAGAGGACGTTGTAGCCATCCTTGTGATGCAGGTTGCCGTAACCGGGCACGGTGTGCTGGCCGGCAGCATTCATCGGGCGCACGAAGGCATCCGCAGCCAGGGCGCGGCCTTCCAGCCGGCGGGTTGTCGGAAAGACCGGACAGTTGGTACTGGCGTAAATGCGCGGTTTTGTCCAGGCGACGCTGATTGTGCCGAAGCGGCTGCACCCGAAGTTGGTGGTGCCTACCGGATAGTTCGGCGGCCCGCCGGGTGTCAACGGCGTCAGGCGGTAGCCATAGTTGGACATTATCTGCGTCATGCGTGCTGTGCCATAGGCAAACTGCGGCCAGTTGCCGTGGGTCAGCGTCTGGCCGTCAAAGCCGCCGGCGCTGAGCCATGCGCGGATATTCTGCTGGGCAGGCACGAAGACCTCTGTATATGAAGTGCAGATGCCACGGCCATCATAGAGCGCGCCGGCTACCGAGGGGCAGTAGAACACCTTGGCGTCGGGAATCATGCCGCAGACGAGAAGCCACCCCATGCCCCAGGGGAACGCCCGCAACTGGCCGGCTGTTGCACCGGTGCCGGTGGGACCAGGCTGGTTGCCCCACCCTACCACACGGATATCGCTCCCCACGCGATGGTAGCGGCCGCCGTCCATGTCATCTGTCCCGATGCGTTCATAAATATTTGTGTAGGGGTTGCGCGCGACGTAGGTATTCTGCTTGCCGCCCAGCAGGGGATCCCACGACAGACCGCTTGGGTAGTACTC